>VOFC01001975.1_pt1:45000-252793 | contig 252793 bp, 273 predicted proteins | sample 5384161 | NCBI WGS metagenome assembly VOFC01 (sample SAMN12384722, study PRJNA508395) | human gut metagenome | isolation source: healthy gut B | host: Homo sapiens
TATGGAGGTAGAGCACTGAATTTCCGCGGGGGCGTCAAAGCTTACCAAAGAATATCAAACTCCGAATGCCATGTAGATGATGAACGGGAGTCAGACTGCACGAGATAAGTTGGGCGGTCAAAAGGGAAAGAGCCCAGACCACCGGCTAAGGTCCCAAAGTGTGTGTTAAGTGGAAAAGGATGTGGGAATTCGAAGACAACTAGGATGTTGGCTCAGAAGCAGCCATACATTCAAAGAGTGCGTAACAGCTCACTAGTCGAGAGTCCCTGCGCCGAAAATGTCCGGGGCTGAAACACAACACCGAAGCCGTGGACTCCGTAAGGAGTGGTAGAGGAGCATTCTTAAAACCGACGAAGCTGTACCGGTAAGGAGCAGTGGAGGGATAAGAAGAGAGAATGCCGGAATGAGTAGCGAGAGGAAGGTGGGAATCCTTCCTACCGAATATCTAAGGTTTCCAGAGTAAAGCTGATCTGCTCTGGGTAAGTCGGGGGGCCTAAGGAGAGGTCGCAAGACGTATCCGATGGACAACAGGTTTAGATTCCTGTACCGCATATAAACAGAACTGTGGGGACGCATGTGGAAAGTATAAGCCGGGAATGGAAAGACCGGTACAAGCGAGGTAGGTGTGTGACAGGCAAATCCGTCATATAAGCCGAAGACGTGATGTGGAGCGAAATTAAGTAGTGAAGTATGTGAGCCATGTGCCGAGAAAAGCCGCTATTGTTTTATATGTGCCCGTACCGTAAACCGACACAGGTGGATGAGGAGAGAATCCTAAAGGCCGACGGAAGAAGCATTGTTAAGGAATTCGGCAAAATGACCCCGTAACTTCGGGAGAAGGGGTGCCCACTGAATGGTGGGCCGCAGAGAATAGGCTCAAGCAACTGTTTAAAAAAAACACAGGTCTATGCGAAACCGAAAGGTGAAGTATATGGGCTGACGCCTGCCCGGTGCTGGAAGGTTAAGAGGAGAGGTTAGCGCAAGCGAAGCTTTGAATTTAAGCCCCAGTAAACGGCGGCCGTAACTATAACGGTCCTAAGGTAGCGAAATTCCTTGTCGGGTAAGTTCCGACCCGCACGAAAGGCGTAATGATTTGAGCACTGTCTCGACAATGCATCCGGTGAAATTGAAGTACCAGTGAAGATGCTGGTTACCTGCGCCAGGACGGAAAGACCCCATGGAGCTTTACTCCAGCTTGATACTGGGATTCGGTACTGCATGTACAGGATAGGTGGGAGACTGAGAACTATGGACGCCAGTCTGTAGGGAGTCGCTGTTGGGATACCACCCCTGTAGTACTGGGTTTCTAACCATCTGCCGTGATCCGGCAGTGGGACAATGTCAGGCGGGGAGTTTGACTGGGGCGGTCGCCTCCGAAAGGGTATCGGAGGCGCTCAAAGGTTCCCTCAGAATGGTCGGAAACCATTTGAAGAGTGCAAAGGCAGAAGGGAGCTTGACTGCGACACCGACGGGTGGAGCAGGTACGAAAGTAGGACTTAGTGATCCGGTGGTATAAAGTGGGATTGCCATCGCTCAACGGATAAAAGCTACCCTGGGGATAACAGGCTTATCACTCCCAAGAGTTCACATCGACGGAGTGGTTTGGCACCTCGATGTCGGCTCATCGCATCCTGGGGCTGTAGCAGGTCCCAAGGGTTGGGCTGTTCGCCCATTAAAGCGGTACGCGAGCTGGGTTCAGAACGTCGTGAGACAGTTCGGTCCCTATCCGGCGCGGGCGGAGGATATTTGAGAGGAGCTGTCCTTAGTACGAGAGGACTGGAATGGACGGACCACTGGTGTATCTGTTGTCGACCAACGGCATGGCAGAGTAGCCAAGTCTGGAAGGGATAAACGCTGAAGGCATCTAAGCGTGAAGCCCCCCTCAAGATGAGATATCCCTCCTTCGGGAGTAAGACCCCTTGAAGACTACAAGGTAGATAGGGCAGAGGTGGAAGTGTGGCAACACATGGAGCTGACTGTTACTAATAGGTCGAGGGCTTGATTAAGAAAGCGGTTAAATCTGTATGAAGTTTTGAAAGTACAAACTTTTCAATAACATAGTTAGTGAACAACGTACTTGTCTACGTTGTTTTCTTATAAATAATCCTCGATAGCTCAATGGTAGAGCACTCGGCTGTTAACCGAGTTGTTGTAGGTTCGAGCCCTACTCGGGGAGTTTTGGTGACTTAGCCAAGTGGTAAGGCGTGGGACTGCAACTCCCTGATCGTCGGTTCAAATCCGTCAGTCACCTTTTATAAACACGATGAGACTTCTCATCGTGTTTTTTTTAATAAAATTATGTCTAATATAAAGACATTTTGGCTTATCTGGTAAATTAAGATAGAGAACAATATTTCTAACATTCACAGCAAGAAATCCATAGACATTTGCTTCCAAACTCCGTATGCTGAAAGTAGAATACAGGAATTACGGAGGAGGAAGCAATATGCAGCAAAGAGGAAGAGTCACTATTCCGACTGATGTAGATGTCGTGCCGGAGACACTTACACTGATGGAGCGCTGGGGGGCCGATGCCATCCGCGACTGCGATGGTACGGATTACCCAGAGGAACTGCGCGCTGTGGATGCCAAGGTCTATTCGACCTATTACACCACAAGAAAAGACAATACATGGGCAAAGGCACATCCGGAGGAGATACAGCAGATGTATATTATGACGCCGTTTTATACGGCGGTCGACGGAGATTTACAGATCCATCTCATGACGCATCTGTACCCGGATATGTTAAAAGTCAACAACCGTGATGACATTACGCGTTGGTGGGAAGTTATCGACCGCACGACGGGGGCGGTTGTTTCAACCAGCCAGTGGTCGTATGATGAGACAACTGGCGACGTGACGATCCACAAGCCGGAGGCGTTCCACAGTTACACGGTCAGTTTTCTGGCATACATTATGTGGGACCCGGTGCATATGTATAATGCCGTGACCAACGGCTGGAAAGATGTGGAAAAGCAGATTACGTTTGATGTGCGCCAGCCAAAGACCCACACCTACTCCATGGAGCGGCTGCGCAGATTTATCGCGGAGCATCCGTATGTGGATGTCATCCGCTACACGACCTTTTTTCACCAATTTACGCTCATCTTTGACGAGTTGGCGCGGGAAAAATATGTGGATTGGTATGGCTATTCCGCATCGGTCAGCCCGTATATCTTAGAGCAGTTTGAAAAGGAAGTGGGCTATCGGTTCCGCCCGGAGTTTATTATCGACCAGGGCTATATGAACAATACTTACCGCGTGCCGTCCAAAGAATTTCAGGATTTTCAGGCATTTCAGCGCAGGGAAGTGGCAAAGCTTGCAAAGGAGATGGTGGATATCACACATGCGTGCGGAAAAGAGGCGATGATGTTCCTCGGTGACCACTGGATCGGTATGGAGCCGTTTATGGAGGAGTTCCAGACGATCGGGCTGGATGCTGTGGTCGGAAGCGTCGGAAACGGTGCAACGCTGCGTCTCATTAGTGACATTGAGGGGGTCAGATACACTGAGGGGCGGTTCCTGCCGTACTTTTTCCCGGATACCTTCCACGAGGGAGGCGATCCGACACGCGAGGCGAAAGTCAACTGGGTGACGGCGCGCCGGGCGATTCTGCGCAAACCGATCGATCGGATCGGCTATGGTGGGTACTTAAAACTTGCCACACAGTTTCCGGATTTTATCGACTATGTGGAGAGCGTGTGCAAAGAGTTCCGCGAACTGTACGAAAATATTAAGGGAACGACCCCGTACTGCGTCAAGCGCGTGGCAATATTAAACTGCTGGGGAAAAATGCGCGCGTGGGGCAACCATATGTCCACCATGCCATTTACTACAAGCAGAATTATTCTTATGCGGGCATCATCGAGGCACTCAGCGGTGCTCCGTTTGACGTGAAATTTATCAGCTTTGATGATATAAGGAATCATCCGGATCTGCTCGATTCCTTTGATGTTGTCTTAAATGTGGGCGATGCCTACACCGCTTATACCGGCGGGGACAATTGGAAGGATGAGGCGATTCTGACCGCAGTCCGCCGGTTTGTCTACCGGGGTGGCGGTTTCATCGGCGTGGGCGAACCGGCATCCTGCCAATGGCAGGGGCACTTCTTCCAGCTTGCGGACATCCTTGGCGTGGAAGAAGAAACCGGCTACACGTTGAATGTGGACAAGTATAACTGGCAAGATCATGCGCATTTTATCACGGAGGACAGCGGCGATGCGATTGATTTTGGCGAGGGCAAGAAAAACATATTCGCGCTCGAATCCGCGACCGTGCTACGCCAGATCGACAAAGGTGTACAGCTTGCCGTGAATACGTTCGGGCAGGGCAGGGGTGTGTATATCAGTGGCCTGCCGTACAGCTTTGCAAACAGCCGCCTGCTGTACCGGGCGATTCTGTGGGCGGCTTCGGCGGAGGGGAAAATTCACCGCTGGTTTTCCACAAATTACAATGTCGAAGTGCATGCTTATGTAAAAAACGGCAAATACTGTGTCGTCAACAACACGTATGAACCGCAGCAGACGACCGTTTACCGGGGGGACGGCAGCAGTTTTGCGGTCGACCTTGCGGCCAATGCGATCCTCTGGTACGAGATCTAGGAAAGAAACTGTCTGCGGTAGGCATCGGGGGAGAGCGTGGTTTCCCGACGGAATGCCTGCGAAAAATACGACTGGGAAGAAAAGCCGACCGCCTGGGCAATTTTTGCGACCGGAAAGTCGGTGTGTTCTAACAGGGATTTCGCCTCTTCAATGCGTCTGGTAATCAGATAATTGATGGGCGAGATTCCTTTGTATTTGGTGAAGGCGTGGGCAATGTAATATTTGCTGTGGAATGTTAAGGCACTTAGTGTATCTAACGTGATTGTTTCCGCGTAGTGCGCATTGATGTACTGCTCGATCATGCGGCATTCCTGTGAGGTTTTGCCGACGGAGACGGCCTCCGGCGTGACGCGGATCTCCCGCCGGATCAGATAGAGCAGATTTTCGAGCAGATTCTGTGACATTTCTACATAATTTTCTTTGCGGTCATGCAGTTCCTGTATGAGCGATCTGGTATAAAACAGACAGGCAGGGCGGATTGTCTTTACATTTTTGCAGAGGCAGGTTATGGGCGCGTGTCCGTCGGTTTCAAACGCTATGCCCTCAAATCCGAGAACAACATATTCCAAAGCCGCATCGCCGTTGCTGAATTCTGTGTGCATGACATGGGGATTGATGAGGATCAGGTCATCTGCCGCAATGCAGAAGGTTTGTGTCTCGGTCTGGAATGTGCCGGTTCCGTTTAAGACATAAAACAGCTCGGTAAACGGGTGGGAGTGCAGCACGCTCGGCCAGGTCTTGTCGTAGCTGGAATGGCTGATATAAAGCAGGCGCAGATCCGGCCGTTTCTTTTGCGCGTCAAAGGTTTGTGGTTTGAAGTTGTACTGCTGGTATGGCATAGGCATCCCCTCCTGAAAATAGCATGTGCATTTGCACCTGAAATCTGTTATAGTAATTATAGCGCAAGATTTATAACAATGTAAACAAGATCCCGATAGCGGAGCGGCAGCACGCGCCTTATCATGAAGTGGTAACAGACACAACACATAAGGGGGAAAACAATATGAGAGCGATTACAGAACAGCAGAAACAGGAAGCCATTGCAGCATTTGCATACGAGGGAACACTGATTGCAGATACGGTGTACGGGAGCGGACATATCAACGACACGTTCCGCCTGACGTTTGCAGTCGGCAATATGGGGAATCTGGATGTGATCTTACAGCGGATGAATGCCGATGCCTTTCCACATCCGGAACAACTCATGGAAAACATTGCGGGTGTGACGGGGTTCTTAAAAAAGAAGATTATTGCGCGGGGCGGCGACCCGGAGAGGGAGACGTTAAATATCATCCCGACCGTGGACAACAAACCGTACTACCGTGACACAAACGGGGACTACTGGCGGTCGTACCGGTTTATCACCGGGGCGAGCAGCTTTGATCAGGTGGAAACGCCGCAGCAGTTTTATGAGAGCGCGGTCGCATTCGGCAGCTTCCAGCGGCTTTTGGCGGATTATCCGGCAGAGACACTCCATGAGACAATTCCGGGGTTCCACGACACGCGGGCGCGGTTTGCGGCATTTGAAAAAGCCGTCCGGGAGGATGTTGTGGGGCGGGCCGCGGAGGTTCAAAAGGAGATCGCTTTTTTCTTAGAGCGGAAGGAGACGGCCTGCTATTTTGCCGGGCGGCTTGACCGCGGGGAGCTTCCGATCCGCGTGACGCACAACGACACGAAATTAAACAATGTCATGCTCGACGATAAGACCGGAAAGGGGGTCTGTGTCATTGATCTTGATACGGTCATGCCGGGGCTTGCCATGAATGATTTTGGCGATGCGATCCGCTACGGGGCGAGCACTGCGGCGGAGGATGAGCGGGATCTCTCCGAAGTCTCGTGCAGCATGGAGCTGTTTTCCCTCTTTACCAAAGGATTTCTGGAGGGCTGCGGCGGCAGCCTGACTCCGGAGGAGACCGCGCTGCTTCCGATGGGGGCAAAGGTCATGACGTATGAGTGCGGCATGCGGTTTCTTATGGATTATTTACAGGGCGATCGTTATTTCAAGATCCACCGGGACGGACAGAATCTCGACCGTGCCCGCACGCAGCTTACGCTTGTGGCAGACATGGAGCGCAAGATGCAGCAGATGCAGGACATTGTAAGAAAGGCAGCAGGGTAATGGCAGAAAAGAAAAAGAAGAAGATGGAGTTTAGGTACTACCAGTTACCGCCCGGAAGTCCGATTCTTGCACTTCTGGGAGAAAAGTGGGTGTAGAATTATGGTGACCGCACGGCAGACAGGCTTCATTTCCACAATTACATGGAACTTGGCTATTGTTATTACGGGGCAGGCGACGTGGTACTGGGGGATGACACCTACCGTTTTTCGGGGCAGCAGTTTACCGTCATCCCGTCGAATTTTCCGCACACGACAAACAGCGATCCGGGCAACATCAGTCGCTGGGAATATCTGTTTGTCGATGTGGAGGTGGTACTTGACGGTATTTTCCCGGACAATGCACTCCGCAAAGAGCGCGCACTGCAGCGGCTCTATGAAAAGCCGTGGTTTTTGGAGGAAGCAGAGTATCCGAAGGAAGCGGCAAAAATTAAAGAAATCTTAAACATCATGCGAAAAGGCGATGAATTTTATCTTGAGGAGGCAAAGGCACTGCTGGGCTGTCTTCTTTTGGAGATCACACGGTTAAACTACACGAACAAAGAGACGCGCGCGGATGCCGAGCAGGGCAGGATCACCTGCATCGTCTCCCGCGCCATGGACTATATCTCCGATCACTACATGGAACCAATAAGGGTAGAACAACTGGCGAAGTACAGCCATCTGAGCGAGACACATTTCCGGCGTGTGTTTACCGAATATATGCATATGGGGCCGCTTGAATATATCAACACGGTGCGCATCCGCACGGCGTGCGAGCACTTAAAAAAGACCGAGGAACCGGTGGCGGACATCGCCCACAAATGCGGATTTACGACCAACTCCACGTTCAACCGCAATTTCAAGCAGATGATGGGGGTCACACCCGTGGAGTGGAGGAAGCGTCCGGAAAATTACGAACAGCGGCTGCTCAATTATGAGATCCACACAGAGAAAGGATGGTAACAACCGATGCAGGGGGCAAAACTGATACAACAGGTAAAGAGGAAACAAAAGAAGATGACGGGGGTTCTGCGGAAGCTCATGGTCGTATTCGGGGTATTTTTTGTGCTGCTTGGGATCATGATCTCACAGGCATTTATGTTAGCGGGCTTTCTTCTGGTGGCACTGTATTTTGTATTTGATGTGTTAAGCCGGAAAGAGTACGAGTACATCCTCGACGGGAAAACACTCACAATTGATGTGATCTATGGGAAGCGGTACCGTAAAACGGCACACATCATTGACATGACCGAGATGGAAGTGACCGCGCCAAACCGCCACGAGGCTGTGGCAAAGTACCGCAAAGACGGGGGCGGGGTCCGACTGCCGAAGTTTGATTATACCTCCTATGAGGATGACATTCCATACTACACGATGATCGTCATTGAGGACCGGGAAAAGAAAAAATTGTTGCTTGATCTCAATCAGGAACTGCTGTTTGCACTCAAAAAACAGTATCCTTCTAAGGTTTTTGCATAAAGTGGTGAATAAAATATGAACAGTTGCAAACAAATCATGAACAACAAATGTGCGCAAAATCAGAGAATCCATCATTTCAACGAAAAATTGCAGGAATGCAAGCGGTTGTAATGGTGGATTTGTTGCATCACATGGCACGCATAATGGCAATATGAATGGAAATAACCGAAAATATGCGAAAAAATAGTGCAAAGCACACAAAATGATTGAAATTGCACATTATACGGACAATTATGCAAACTAGATATATTCAAGCAATGCTATAATACGTTCATCAGCAAAAGTAACAAATACTCTTAGGGAGAAGGAGGAAATTTATATGAAAAAGAAAATGATTACAGCATTACTTGCAAGTGCAATGGTATTGTCACTGGTTGCTTGCGGTGGAGGCGGAACAGACAGCAACGGTGGCGGGGATACATCCTCCAGCGGAAGCGGTACTTCTTCCTCATCCGACAGTAATAAGCTGACCGTATGGGCATGGGACCAGAACTTTAACATCAAGGCAATAGAGACCGCAGCCGAGCAGTACAAGAAAGACCATCCGGATTTTGAACTCGAAGTGGTTGAGACCTCTTCTGATGACTGCCAGACCAAGCTGACAACCGCAGCAAATGCCGGTGATTACAGCACACTGCCGGATATCGTACTCATGCAGGACAACAGCTACCAGAAATTCTTAAAAAGTTATCCGGATGCCTTTACCGACCTGACGGATATGGGAATCAACTGGGATGATTTCGGAAAATTAAAACAGTCTTACTCTATGGTAGACGACAAGCACTACGGTGTTCCGTTTGATAACGGTGCTGTTATCGCATGTTACCGTACCGACATCTTAAAAGAAGCCGGATACACCATCGACGACCTGACCGATATTACCTGGAGCGAATTTGCAAAGATCGGAAAAGATGTTCATGATAAGACCGGCAAATACTTACTGACCAGTGAGGGAACTGGCGGAGACACTATGATGATGATGATCCAGTCCTGCGGTGCAAACTTTGTCAATGAAAACGGAGATGCTTACATTGTAGGAAATGACATCGCTGAGAAGTGTGTCGACATCTACACCGAACTCGTACAGAATGATGTTGTAAAATTAGTAAACAACTGGGATGAGTATGTATCCACCATCACAAATGGTGAGGCAGCAGGCGTTGTCAATGGTAACTGGATCACTGCAACGATCGCTTCTACCGAAGACCAGAAAGGCCAGTGGGCAATCACCACAATGCCAAGTGTAGATGGTGTGGATTCCGCTACTCATTATGCAAACAACGGTGGATCTTCCTGGTATGTTACCGCAAACTGCCAGAACAAAGATCTTGCAGAAGATTTCTTAAAGAGCACTTTTGGTTCCAGTACAGATTTCTATGATGCAATCCTTCCACAGACCGGTGCGATTGCCTGCTACTTACCAGCCGGAGAATCGGATGTATACAACGAGCCAAACGAGTTCTTCAACGATCAGCCGATTTACTCCACGATCGTAGAATACTCTTCCCATATTCCGGAGTTTACAAAGACTCCGTATCACTATGAGGCAAGAGAGTGCATCAACACAGCAGTTGTCAATATCGTAAATGGAACAGCTAAGGCTGATGCATTACAGGAAGCACAAGATACCTTACAGTTTAAGATGACGGAGTAATCCGGTACATAAAAAAAGAATGACAAGTTTGTATAGCGGGGGGCGACCTCCGCTATATGTGAAAATGACCAGAAATGCGAAAGGGGGAATTTGTTGTGAATTCCAAGAAAAAAGGGATGTCACTTATTGCAAAACAAAGAGCGGCAGGATGGACATTTCTAGCACCGGCATCGATTCTGATTGCGATCATGAGTTTTTATCCGATGGTGCGGGCATTTATCATTTCCCTGCAAAAGGGAACGGGTGCCAATATGCGCTTTACTGGATTTTCCAATTATCAGAGAATCCTTGTTGATAAGGTGTTCCAGCAGTCCATCGGCAACACATTTTTCTACCTGATTATCCAGGTGCCAATCATGCTTATACTTGCAATTCTGCTGGCACAGTTATTAAACAACAAACATTTAAAATTGCGGGGATTGTTCCGAACCTGTGTCTTCCTCCCATGTGCGACTTCACTGGTTTCCTATTCGTTGATCTTCCGTTCGATGTTTGCAACAGACGGACTGATTAACAGTATCCTCATGAAACTTGGTATCTTACATTCCGGCTATAATTTCCTGGGTCATTCCGGAAGTGCCAAAGCGGTCATTATCCTTGCTTTGATTTGGAGATGGACTGGTTATAACATGGTTTTTTATCTGGCTGGTTTACAGAATATCGAGTATTCCGTATACGAAGCCGCCAAGATCGACGGTGCAAACGGCTGGAAAACATTCTGGAGGATCACCGTACCGCTGTTAAAACCGACGATCATCATGACCTTTATCATGTCAATCAATGGTACGTTGCAGTTGTTCGATGAGTCCGTCAACCTGACAAAGGGTGGACCTGCCAATACGACTATTACCATGTCACACTATGTATACAACACATGTTTTATCAATGTGCCAAACTTTGGATATGCGGCAGCCATGTCATTTTTGATCTTTATCATGGTAGCGATCCTTGCATTTATCAACTTGAAAGTAGGTGATACGCGTGACTAAGCAGAAAAGCAAATCAATGATCCAGAGAAGATTGATCCCGACGTATATCTTTCTGGGGATCGTGTCCTTTATTTCCGTATTCCCGCTGTATTGGATGATTTCCGCAGCCACGAATACATCCACGGACGTATCCCGTGGTCGCCTGCTTCCGGGTACGCACTTTATGGAGAACTTTAAGAACTTAATGTCCCAGCAGCCACTGTGGAGAGCCCTCGGGAATTCGTTCCTGTATGCGATCCTTACGACGGTGCTGTGTCTCTTGGTCTGCTCCATCGCCGGTTATGGTTTTGAGATCTACCATGACAAATGGAAAGACCGCCTGTTTTCCATCCTGCTTCTTGCCATGATGATACCACAGGTTGCAACAATGGTTCCGTTGTTTCAGATGTTTTCCAAGGCAAAGCTGTTAAATACAGCGGTTGGATTTATGCTTCCGATCATATCCACACCGTTTATGATCATGATGTTCCGCCAGAATGCCCGTGCATTTCCGGTTGACATCATCGAAGCTGCGCGTATTGATGGATTAAGCGAGGTACAGATTTTCTTCCGGATGTTTATCCCGACGATGAAATCGACCTATGCGGCAGCCGCTGTTATCACATTCATGAATGCATGGAATGCATACTTATGGCCAAAGGTAATCATGTCCGATAACCGTGCGATGACTATGCCAATGCTCATTGCCAACCTGATTACCGGATACAAGACGGATTACGGTATGCTCATGTGTGGTGTATTGTTCTGCTCAATCCCGACGATGATCGTATTCTTCGTATTACAGAAGCAGTTTGCAGAAGGTATCACCGGAGCGGTTAAATAAAAATGGTAAAAAATGTCTTCCTTTTTGGAGGGCATTTTTTACCATAACAGGAAAGGGGTATATGCCTATGAATACATTTGATTATAAGAAAGTAAAAGATCCTCAGTATTTTCGTGATGCGCGCATGGATGCGCATTCTGACCACATATATTACCGGACGAAAGAGGAGGCAGAAGAGAAACAGAGTTCCTACCGCGTCAGTTTAAACGGGCTGTGGAAGTTCCACTATGCAAAAAACTATGCCGACGTAGTTGCCGGATTTGAGAAGGAAGACTACTGCTGTGTAGGTTGGGATGACATCAAGGTTCCGGCTCATATCCAGATGGAGGGTTACGATGTGCCGCAGTACGCTAACGTGCAGTATCCGTGGGAAGGCCATGAGGACATCCATCCGGGCGAGATCCCGGAGCAGTTTAACCCGGTGGCAAGCTATGTCAAATATTTTACCGTGCCGAAGCAGATGCAGGGGAAGCGGCTCTTTGTCTCGTTTCAGGGCGCGGAGAGCGGACTTGCAGTCTGGTTAAACGGCACATTCATCGGTTACAGCGAGGATTCGTTTACTCCGTCTGAGTTTGAACTGACCGATGCGGTAAAAGACGGGGAAAACAAACTGGCGGTACAGGTGTTTAAGTGGACAGCGAGCAGCTGGTGCGAGGATCAGGATTTCTTCCGGTTTTCCGGAATCTACCGCGATGTATACCTGTATACTGTGCCGGAAGTACATGCCTATGATGTAAAGGTGCGGGCACTGCCGGATGCAGCACTTACCGCTGCCGAACTGGCACTGACTTTACAGATGTGGGGAAGCGGCAAGGTGAAAGTCGTCCTCAAAAAAGACGGACAGACTGTGCTGGAAGACGAATCGGCTGTTACCGAAGGGGAACAGATCCTGACCTGGAACGTGGAGCGGCCTGTTTTGTGGAGCGCGGAAGACCCGCAGCTTTATGACCTTACGGTTGAAGTCTGCGATGGCGCGGGAACTTTACAGGAAGTGATCCCGCAGCGCGTCGGGTTCCGCCGGTTTGAGATGAAGGACGGTATTATGACATTAAACGGAAGGCGGATCGTCTTTAAGGGCGTGAACCGCCACGAGTTCAGTTCCGTCAGCGGACGGCATGTGTCGGAGGAAGAGCTGCGCAAGGATCTTCGCACGATGAAGCAGAATAACATCAACGCGATCCGTACCTGCCATTACCCGGATGCGTCTAAGATTTATGAGCTCTGTGATGAGTATGGCATTTACATGATTGATGAGACAAATCTGGAATCGCACGGTTCCTGGGATGTGGCAGAGTTTACGAAGGACGATACCTATATCGTGCCGCACAACAAACCGGAGTGGCTTGCGATGATGCTTGACCGTGCCAATTCGATGTACCAGCGTGACAAAAACCATCCGGCGATCCTGATCTGGTCGTGTGGCAATGAGTCTTACGGCGGCAAGGACATCTATGAAATGTCCTGTCTGTTCCACCGTCTGGATGATACCCGTCTCGTTCATTACGAGGGGCTGTTCCACGACAGAAGTTACAACGATACGAGTGATATGGAAAGTCAGATGTACCCATCGGTGGAGAGCATCAAAGAATTTTTGGCAAAGGATTCGAGCAAGCCGTTTATCTGCTGCGAGTACACGCATGCAATGGGCAATTCCTGTGGTGCGATGCACAAATATACGGATCTGACCGACACGGAACCGAAGTATCAGGGCGGCTTTATTTGGGATTACATCGATCAGTCGATCTACAAAAAAGACCGCTACGGCGAGGAGTTTCAAGCATACGGCGGGGATTTTGGCGAACGTCCAACCGACTATAACTTTAGTGGAAACGGTATTGTCTACGGTGGAAACCGCGATGTGTCACCAAAAATGCAGGAAGTCAAATTCAATTACCAGAACATCACGGCGGAAGTGACTGCGGAGTCCGTAACGGTCAAAAATAAAAACCTGTTTGTCAACACCGACCGCTTTGCGTGTGTTGTGACCGTTGCAAAAGACGGAAAGGAGATCCGCCGGGCAGACTTACCGACGGCTGTGGAGCCGCTCTCGGAACAGACCTATCCACTGCCGTTTGCAAAAGAGACAAAGGCAGGCGAATACACCGTGACCGTCTCCTTCCATCTGAAAGCGGACACTGTCTGGGCAAAGGCAGGGCATGAGGTGGCTTTCGGGCAGTATGTCTATCCGGTTGCGGGTGAGGCAGAAACATGCACAGACAAGATCAAAGTGATCCACAGCACACACAACATCGGTGTAGAGGGTGCGCATTTTTCCGTCCTGTTTTCCGTATTAAACGGTGGGCTGGTTTCCTACAAATATGCGGGAAAAGAGATGATCGAGGCGATCCCGAAACCAAACTTCTGGCGGGCACCGACGGACAATGACTGTGGAAATCTCATGCCGGCGCGCTATGCACAGTGGAAAACGGCCAGTCTGTATGTCAGCCATAAAAGCCCGCAGGAGACGAGTACGCCGGAAGTCACGGAACACGAACACAGCATTACCGTTTCGTTCCGCTATTTTATGCCGACCACACCGGTTTCGGAATGTCGGTTGTCCTATGAAGTATTTGGGGATGGCAGGGTAAAGACCACGCTCTGTTATGATCCGGTCAAAGAATTGGGCGACATGCCGGAATTTGGCGTACTGTTTAAATTTAATGCCGATTACGACCGACTGCAGTGGTATGGACTGGGCGAACAGGAAACCTATGCTGACCGTTGTAAGGGAGCCAAACTTGGCATCTACAGCAATAAGGTAAAAGACAATGTGGCGCGGTATATGGTTCCGCAGGAATGTGGGGCAAAATGTGGCGTGCGCTGGGCGCGTGTGACTAACCGTGCCGGAGATGGCATGTTGTTTGAAATGACAGAAGAAACAGGTCCGATGGTATTTTCCGCACTGCCGTATACGCCGCATGAGATAGAAAATGCGATGCATCCGTATGAGCTGCCACCAGTACACTACACGGTTGTCCGTGTGGCAAAAGCCCAGATGGGTGTCGGCGGCGACGACAGCTGGGGCGCGCAGACGCATCCGGAATATCTGTTGCAGACGGACAAAACCATGCAGTTTTCCTTTGTATGGAAAGGCGTGGTGAGCACAGAAGCATAATTACAGGATCTTTACAATATTCAGATCCTGATCTAAAAGCAGGATGTCGGCTCTTGCCCCGACGGCAAGGGTGCCGATTTCCTGTGAACATTCGATGCTCTTTGCAGGATTGCAGGTGGCGGCTTTGACGGCCACGCCGAGCGGAATGCCAAACTGCACCGCATTTTTCATACAGTCAAACAAATTGGTGGCGGAACCTGCGATGGTTCCGTCTTTTAAGGTCGCAAGGCGGCCTTTTTTGATTACCGGCTGTCCGCCGAGTTCGTACTCGCCGTCCTCCATACCGGTTGCACGCATCGCATCGCTGATTAAAATCATGCGGTCGTTGCCAAACATGCGGAAGGCATTGCGGATGACCGACGGGTGGATGTGGATGCCGTCACAGATGATCTCTGCCATCGCATGCGGACAGTCCGCTGCCGCGCCGATAATGCCAGGATCGCGGTGGTGTAGTGGCGGCATGGCGTTGAACAGATGGGTGACATGGTTGGCACCGGCGGCAAAGGCATTTTCTGCGATTTCATACGATGCTGTGGAGTGTCCGAGTGAGATCGCAACGGTGTCTTTGAACTCCCGGATAAACGCATCGGAACCCGGCAGTTCCGGGGCGATCGTGATGATGCGGATCTTGTTTCCGCTTGCAGCAGAGAGCCGTCGGAACATGGCGGCATCCGGCGCGTGCAGATAGCTTGCTTTCTGCGCCCCTTTCTTTTCCGGGGAGAGGTATGGACCTTCCATGTGGATGCCCGCGATGTGGGCATATCCGGCAGCATCCGGCACATCGTTAATCGTCGCAAAGGCAGCTGTAAGCTGTTCTTCCGGCAGGGTCATGGAAGTCGGGCAGAATGAAGTCACACCGCAGGAATGCAGATATTGTGCGATTTCGGCAAGTCCTTTGGAATTTCCGTCACTGAAATCGTGACCTCTTGCCCCGTGGATGTGGACATCCACCAGACCGGGGATCACATAAAGCCCCTCGGCATCAAATACCGTATCGTCTTCTGCGGTTTCTGCGATGCGGTGTGTCGTTGTATCAACAACCAGTTCTTTTTTCCGAAAGGAGCCAGACTCCTCCCAGACCAGTCCGTTTTTTATGATCATGGCGTACTCCTTTTCCTAGATCAGTCCTTCTTTGATGATGCGGGATAATGCAGCTTCATCGGCAACGACGGAAACCTCGTCGTGTAACTGCAGGATTGATGCCGGTACATGCGGGGTGATCGGTCCGTAAACTGCCTCATAGAGTGCATCGGCTTTGGCTTCACCGCTTGCGATCAGTAGGATGTGCCGTGCCTGCATAATGTTTTTGATGCCGGTCGTATATGCCTGTGTCGGGACTTCCTCAATGAAGGAAAAGAAACGTGCATTGGCTTGAATGGTGTTTTCGGTCAGGTCGACGCAGTGGGTTTCCTTTGCAAAGGAATCCGATGGCTCGTTAAAACCGATATGTCCGTTGTTGCCGATGCCAAGGAGCTGTAAGTCGATGCCGCCCATGCTGCGGATGATGGCATTGTAGCGGGAGCATTCCTTTTCCACATCAGCTTCCATGCCGTTTGGAATAAAGGTGTTTACGGATTTGATGTTTACGTGGTCAAACAGGTTGTGGCGCATAAAGTAAGCGTAACTCTGATCGTTGTCGGCAGGAAGGCCTTTGTATTCGTCAAGGTTGATGCTGCGGATCTGTGAAAAATCAAGATCGCCCTTGTTGTACCACTCGATCAGCTGCTTGTAGGTGCCGATCGGTGAAGAACCGGTGGCAAGTCCGAGCACAGATTCCGGTTTTAAGATTATCTGTGCGGAGATAATGTTGGCCGCCTTGCGGCTCATTTCGTCATAGTTTTTTGTTTTATAAATACGCATAGTAGTTCTCCTCCTTAAAATTGCGTTTCCTGCATTTGTTAAGTTGATTATAGGATGCAAAATTGGAAAAATCCATAGGGTTTGGGCAAATGGAAAGAACAATCCCCAAAAACGGAAAAAAAGAAAAATCGTGTGTGCTTTTGAAAGAACTTTCAAAAATATATGATATAATGAAATAAAATTACAGATCGGGTTATGGACATAGAGTTATATATCCCGTTGGACGTGGGCACCATAAACTCTGATGTTCCGCAAGTAACTGAGGAAGCAGGAAAAGGAGAAAACGCGTATGCAGACTTATGGAAGCAGTGTTGTGCCGATGATCGAGGCAAATTATGAGATGTTTACGGTGGTGGAGAAAACAATCGCCGATTTTTTATTTCGAATGAAAAAGAGATGGATTTTTCATCGGGACGCATGGCAAAGATGCTACATGTTTCAGAAGCATCTCTGTCACGCTTTGCCAAGAAAATGGGTTACACAGCGGATACCGGGAGTTTATTTACAACTACCAGCCCTCGATCGCGGAGCGACCGAATGTGGAGGAACAGACCATCCACGTCCTGTATTCGTATGAGGAATTGCTGCAAAAAACATACAGCTTAATCCGCGAACCACAGATCAAACATGTGTCCCAGCTAATCGGGGAACATACGCGCATTTTTTTGTATGGATTTGGCAGTTCTGGGCTGGCGGCACAGGAGTTTCAACTTCGGTTGCTGCGGCTTGGCATGGATGCGGAGGCAATCACGGAACTGCACCAGATGGTATTGAATGAAGCGCGTATCACAAACGCGTGCCTCGTGATCGGCATCAGCCTAAGCGGCGCGACGCGCGAGCTCATTGATGCACTTGACCGGGCGAAAGCGCGTGGGGCAGCGGTCATATATCTGACTTCCTCCAACGCAGAGCGGGAAAAACGGACGTATGAGGAGATCGTGCTCGCACCGGTAAAAAAGAACCTCGAATACGGAAATGTCATTTCCCCGCAATTTCCGATCCTGCTGATCCTTGATCTGATCTATGCCCAGCTTTTAAAAGAAGATCGGCGCAGCACGGAAGCGCAGTACGATACGCACATCTGGGAGAGGATCAAGGACTATCATGTTGGATAGATGTGGTTTTAAAAACCAGATTGACAGGAAAAATCATACATTTATACTAAATGTGTAGTCGAATTTTGGTTTAAAGTAAGATTACTCTTCTTCCGGGTATTTCATACCCCAGTTGTTTCGAATTTCAGTCATGATATGCATAACATCCTGTGAATAATTAAGATGCATAAGTGATTCAATTGTGGATAAATCGCCGGAGCATACAGCGGCTTCCATGTCAGCAACTTCATAGCTTAAGGCATCTGCAGTTTCTCCTGCGGAAATAGTTTCTTTATGTCCGTCCCCGGTGTAAGTAATGGTTGCTTCCATAGCTCTTGGGTATTCAAAGATCTCGATGTAACCCTTATCGAATGCGATGGTTGCGCGCTTTGGCTGCTTTGCGTGAAGCGATAAGGTGACGGTTGCCATCTCGCCGGCTGGGTTCATAAGAAGGATGCCTGCCTGTTCATCCACGCCGGTTGGTGCGTATTTTACCTGTGAAAGTACCTGATCGGCAGTTTCGACAAAGAACCAGCGGATCAGGGATAAGGCGTAAACGCCAATATCTAACATAGCGCCTCCGGCCAGATTGCGGTTAAAAAAGCGATTATTCATATCATATTCTTTATAGCTGCCGAAGTTTACCTGAATCAGACGAAGTGGTCCAAGGGTGCCGAAGCTTATGATCTCTGCAAGTTTGCGGTAGATCGGCATGTGGAAAATGGTCATGGCTTCCGCCAGAATGACATGATTTTTTTCCGCAAGGGCAATGGCCTCATCCAGTTCGTTTGAATTTAAGGTGATGGATTTTTCGCAGAGGACATGCTTTCCGTTTGCCAGTGCTTGACGCAGATATTGAATATGCGTATTATGTGGGGTAGAGATGTAGATGATATCCACATCCGGATCGGTAAAGACATCTTCAAGGTGATCGTATACCTTGGCAATCTGGTATTTTTCCGCAAATGCTACTGCTTTTTCATGTGTGCGGTTGGCAACGGAATACAGATGACGGTTTTGCCTGGCAAGTGCAGTGGCAAGTTCGTTTGCAATGACACCACAGCCAAGGGTTGCCCAATTCAATGGTTTCATAGATAAATTTCTCCTTATTTGTATTTATACTCCTTTTTACGCGCTCATTTTAGCATGAAAGGGCAGACGGTGCAAGTCAAAGAAGAATGCAGTGAATGTCTTACAGGGAAGAAAAATTGTGGGCAATCAGGTGCGCTGAATTATTTGTGGAAAGTCACAGGCAGCATAACGGAAAATACATTTTTGTCCCCCTGCCGTTCTACGGTAATTTTGCCGGAATGGTTCGTGACAATAGAGTGCGCAATGGACAGACCGAGTCCAAAATGACCGTTATCCGCGCGTGCTTCGTCTGCACGGAAAAAACGTTCAAACAGGCGGTCACGGATTTCTTCCGGAATCGGATTGCCGGTATTTTCCACGGATAAATAAAACTTACGGTTGTGGATATGGGCGTGAATTTCTATACTTCCGTATTCCGGGGTATAGCTTAATGCATTATTTAACAGGATGGAAGCGAGATTTTGAATCTGACTCTCGTTTCCATCCATTTTCATTTGTTCCTGAACATCAATGGAAAATGCAATGTGTTTTTCAAAAGCAACACTTTCCATCGGATAGATAATGTCAAGCAGTGCGTCATCTACAGGGAAAAATGCATGGGTATTCTGGATCTGTGGAGCATCCAGCCGTGTGAGCGTAAGCATTTTCTGGACAAGAGAGATCATCCGGGAAGTTTCCTGCTGAATATACAGCAGATGTTTATTGTCCCTGCCTACTTCAAAAGATAACAGTTCGGCATTGGCGCTGATGACGGAGAGAGGGGTTTTCAGTTCATGACTGGCATTGGAAATAAATTTTTTCTCGGATAAAATTGTATTTTCAATCGGTTTTACCATCCAGCGGGAAAGTGCTTTGGAGGAAATGGTAAATACAATAATACCGAGAATTGCCAGAATAAAACAGAGAGAGATCGTCGGAAGTGTTGCTTTTAAAGCAGGTGTTCCGCTGAGCATCAAAACATAATATTGTCCTTTTTTGGCGCGAAGATGATTTACAGAGACATAACGCCTGATAAATACATATTTCTTACTATTGGATATGAGAGCTTTTCCCTGTTTTAAAAGATAACTGTCGGAGACATCAGAAAAAGTGTCAAACATGATATCCATTTCATTGGATTCATCAATAGAAAAAAGACAATAGGAAATATGATCAAGTTCGGACGGAGACGTCTGTCCATTAGAGATGACAAATGCATCCCATGTAGTATAGTGGAGAGCGGCACGAACGGTTTGCTGGAGATCACTCAGATTGTTCCGGTAGGAGTTGTTGACAAAAAGCAGTAAAATAACAAGCCAGATGATGGTAAGCAGGAACATAAAAAGTGTACTGATTCTCTTTTGTAAAGATTTAATCATCGGAAACCTCCATAATATAACCGACTCCGCGAATGGCGCGAATTGTCACATTGACCTGCAGATGATGAAATTTTCGTCGCAGAAAGGAAACATATACTTCTACATTATTGTATTCTGCATTGGAATCGAATCCCCAGATCTTTGTGGTAATCTGGTTTTTCTCGAGAACCTGATTACAGTTATTCATAAAAAATTCCAGTAATTGCATTTCTTTTCCGGATACCTGGACAGATTTTTGGGTCTGTGTGTTGCAGATTTCGCAGGTAGCAGGATCGTAGGAGAGATTTCCAACGACCGGGTGTGAAGTATCCTGATGATTGCTGCGTCTGCTGATCGCCTGTATGCGCATGAGCAGTTCACGAATTTCAAATGGTTTGGTCATATAATCGTCCGCACCGGTAGTAAATCCCTGAATTTTATCATCAAGTTCTGTTTTTGCGGAGAGAATAAGTACCGGAACATTGTCTCCATCCCTGCGCAGAGCAGAAAGAACTTCATAACCGTTCATTTTCGGAAGCATGAGATCTAAAATAATCATATCATAAATGCCGGTGGAGGCATGTTCATAGCCGAGCTGTCCATCGTTTGCAATATCTACTGCATAGTTTTCGTTTTGTAGAGCTTCTGCAATGGTATCCGCAAGCAGGACGGAGTCTTCAATTACTAAAATTTTCAATTGGAATCCCCTTTGCTAAATCAAAATAATTATTGTTGTATTTGGAATTTATTATAACGAATCTTGGAAATCTTGCAATCATAATTTTTATTTTTGGATGAATAAAAAAAGTTAAAAAGAAAATTGATATGTTTTCAAGGTTCATTCAAGGAACATTTTATATTATAACAATTATAAAACATTGGAAAGGAATAAAGCCATGAAAACCTTATATTTGCATATTGGAACAACAAAGACAGCAACAACGTCTATTCAGAGATTTTTAGAAGAAAACAAAGACGTACTGCAAAAACATGGGTATTGCTTTCCTGATTCACTGCATGTGTATCCAAGAGCAAATAAAAGGAGAAATGCACACTTTCTGGTTGCAAAAGTGTGGGATGCAGACGGCAACAGAAACCAATCGAAGGAAAAGGAATATTTTGAAGAGGGGTTACAGCAGATCAGAACCGCATTTGGGGCATACGATCATGTGATACTGACAGATGAATCCATCTGGCATGCGTTAAGCTATTCAAAAAAAAAATCACTTCTTCAGGAATTAAAAAAGGAGGCGGATAAACAGAAGTATCAGATTAAGGTAATTGTATATCTGCGCAGACAGGATGGACTGCTGATTTCCCGATGGAACCAGGAGGTAAAACAAAAATTTACCAGTGCCGCTGTTATGACATGTGAAGAGTATCTTGCTGCATCAGAGAAAAAAGAAAAAAAGATTTACCAATATGCACAGAAACTGGATGAGATTGCAGCTGTCATAGGAAAAAATAATTTAATAGTCAGGAGATTTTCTCCGAAGAGCTGGAAAGACGGATCAATTATTCATGATTTTATGCATGAAATCGGATTGGACGTCACAGAGGAATTTCAGGAATTGGAAGAAAGTGAAAATCTCCGGTTAGATAAAAATACCACGGAAATTAAGAGAATACTCAATAAGAGTGAATTTCTCACAGAAAAAGAAATCTCTTATTTTCGTAGATTTTTGAAGGAAATCTCAAAAGATTACATAAAAGAAGAAAATACAGAAATGCTTGCAAAAGAGGAATTGCAGCAGTTTCTGGAATTGTATGCGAAGGAAAATGAACGGGTAGCCGAGGAATATATCGGGGATGGACAGCCTTTGTTTTCGAATGAAGTTAAAGATTTACCGAAATGGAATCCGCAAAATGAAAAAATGCAGGAAGAAATTATTCAGTTCTTTGCAGCAGTTACTATGGATCTCAGAAGAACGAATGAAATTCAGCGTCAGAAAATAAACCAGCAGGAAAAAAGAATCAGACAGCTGGAAAAGAGGGCAAATGAATTTGTGATGTTCCGGGACAAAGCAAAGCATCCGTTTCGGACGATCTGGAAAAAATTATTTCGATAAAAGGGACTGGGCAGATGACAGAGGGTTTCAATATACAAAGAGATGAAAAAACAGACAGCAGACACAATCTCACATGGCATATGATGGAGATTAACAGGCAGAAGCGCGAAAAGCAGATGCAGCAGAAGGCTTTTACCATCTGGATGAGCGGATTGTCCGGTGCAGGAAAGTCTACGATAGCAAATGCACTGGAGAAGCGTCTGTATGCGATGGGAAAAAAAACGATGCTTTTGGATGGAGATAATGTGCGGATGGGCTTAAACAGCAATCTTGGTTTTTCCGATGAGGACCGGGTAGAAAATATCCGGCGGATTGCAGAGGTTGCAAAGCTGATGAATGATGCAGGCCTGATCGTGATTACCGCATTTATTTCTCCGTACCGGCATGATCGCGAGAATGCAAAACAGATTATCGGAGACGGTTTTCGGGAAGTTTATGTCAGCACTTCCATTGAAGAGTGTGAAAAGAGGGATGTAAAAGGATTGTATAAGGCTGCGCGGGAAGGAAAAATTGCGCAGTTTACAGGAATTACCAGCCCTTATGAAATTCCGGAACATGCAGATGTTGTCGTAGATACCGCGGAGATGGATGTGGAAACATGTGTGAATCATATATTGGAGCAACTGAAAAGTCTGTTGCGAGAATCCGTGTGAGTCAGGCAGGACAGTTTATCCGGTCAATGTTTTGGATCGGATGTATTGGATTTGGCGGAGGAAGCGCACTTATTCCAGTTATTGAAAAAGAGATTGCAGATCGACAGGGAATAGACGAAAAACAGAATATTGACAAAGATGTGGTGGTTGCAAGTATTACACCGGGAGCACTTCCGGTAGAGATTGCAGCGTCTATCGGGCGCCGCAAATTTGGAATCAGGGGAATGATCGCAGGTGCTGTCATGATGGCATTGCCGGGAGCGTTGATGACGGTGGCTCTGGTAGCGGTGTTGTCTGTATTTCAGGAAAAAATCCTTTCTGTTGTAAATATGATTTCCATAGGAGTCTCTGTTTTTATTTTGTATCTGTTGTTTTCTTATATCAGAAAAATGTTAAAAGACTGCGGGGAAGACGGAAAACACAGAAAGATGAAAGCGATTTTTTTAATGCTTGGGGTTTTTGTACTGTCTTTTTTTATTTCTTCGGTGCAGGTACTGATACTGGCATTTTTCAGCATTTTTTTCACCAGAGGCAATTACAGCAAAAGGAATCTGATAATTCTTACCGGCATTATTGGCAGTTATCTGTTGACACATGTACAAGTGTTTTCGTTTGATCTGTCCGGATGGCATCCTGTGGTTGATATTGTGATGGGAATACTTGGATGTTATGGCATTTTCTGTAATATAGCAGATACCGGATGGAAAAGAGAGAAGAATTGGGGTATAATTGCAAAGGATGTTGGAACATGGGTTGTATTTGCGGCAGTTTTCGTCGTTCCCGTCTGGTTTGTAAACCATGAGATCATGTGTTTTTCCGGCAGGGGAATTTTGTCTGCATGGATGTCCTTTGGCGGTGGTGATGCATATATGACCATAGCGGATGGAATTTTTGTGGGAGGAGGAATGATCACTTCCCAGCAATATTACAATCATATTGTTCCGGCGGTAAATGTATTGCCCGGATCTATTTTGTGTAAAACCCTAGCGGCAGCCGGATATTATACAGGATGGAACCTGACACAGAACATAGAAGTTGGATTATTATTTTCTATAGCAGGTTTTGGATGCAGTATTGCCGCGTCATGCAGTATTTTTATGCTTGCATATCATCTGTATGATTATCTGATCACATTACAGGCATTTCGTATTATTCGAAAATGGATCAGACCAATCATCGGTGGTCTGTTAATGAAAATCATGGTGATGCTTGCTTGCAGAATATAGGTATGGTGATGACTTTTATGAAATAAATGCACAAACAGGAGATATGGAAATTGAGATTTACAAAAGCAAAAATTGTAGCAGCAGGAATGATACTGGCAGGAATCTGTATGATTGCACCACAGCAGCTGAGGGCAGAGGTACCTCAGGAACAGATGGATGGTGTGATGGGACAAAGCATCAAAGAAGAGATGGATGATACACAGATTTCAGACGTGGATACGCAGAGGGACGGATTGTTGTCCACATATGCCATGCCACGGCTGCTGGGGGCATCTAAGGCATCTTCCGGATATACACAGGATTTTCTGGATGGTTCTTTTACTTCGAAAGTGGATTATACAAGTGTTACCTATTATCACAAATCGGACTATGAAGATGCGCAGCTTTTGAACGGAATAGATGTCTCCTGGTGGCAGGCAAAAAATAAAAAAACAACAGCACTTAACTGGGAAAAAATACATGATGCAGGGATAGATTTTGCATTTGTCCGTGTAGCGTCAAGGGACACTTCCGATGGAAGTATTTATGAAGATACGGCTGCGGATTCCCATATTCAGGCGGCACTTGAAAACGACATCAATGTCGGTCTGTACATATTTTCACAGGCACTGACAGAAAAAGAGGCAAAACAGGAAGCAGAATATGTGCTGGATCTGGCAGATAAATACGGCTGGGATGTGACCCTTCCGATTGTTATAGACAGGGAAAAAGGAAGTCACAACCGCCTGACAGGGGGGAAACTCTCCAAAGCAAAAGAGACAGCGGTCTGCCAGTCATTTGCAGATACGATTTCCGATGCGGGATATCAGCCGGTTGTTTATGCTTCCTATGCATGGATCAAATCCTATATTGATACAGATTCCCTGGAGGATTGCGGCATCTGGATTGCGCGGTACAATAATACGACAACGAGCAATGCAAAAAGAGGGGAACCTTATGCAGACACAGCATATGACTATGAATTCTGGCAGTATTCATCCGTTGCAAAAGTGAGTGGATATACGGGAAATCTGGACGTAAATTTCTGGTACAAGGACACCAGTGCAAAAACCGGAGGATTGAAAGCAACTGTGGGGAATGCATTTGACCCGGTAAAACTAAGCTGGGGCAAAGCTGCCGATGATGTAACCGGATACCGCGTGTACCGGTATGACGAAAAACAGAAAAAATATGTTTATATGAAGCAGACGAGTGGAAAAAGCTTTACGGATACCGATGTGACAAGCGGAAAGACTTATCAGTACAGGGTGCGCTGCTTTTGGACCATCGGTGGGACAAATTATTATGGAAATTATTCTTCGGTGGTATCGGCAACCGTTCCGCCGGCAAAAGTGTCCGATGTAAAAACACAAAAGCGCAGCAGTACATATGTGACACTTGGATGGAGCAAAATATCAGGTTCCAGCGGATACCGGGTTTATAAATATAACACAGCAGAAAAGAAATACGAAAGTGTGGCAACGATTGCAGGCGGAGCAGAAGTTTCTTATAAAGTTACAGGATTGAGCGGAGCTACAACGTACAAATTTAAAGTGAAATCTTATAAAAAAGCAGAAGGGGAAACCGTCTGGGGAGAAGCTTCTGACGCACATGAAGAGTGCACAAATCCGCTGAAGGTAAAAAATCTCCGGCTGCAGACAAAATCTTGTGCAGTCACATTAAAATGGGATAAAACCAGCAATGTAACCGGATATCAGATTTACCGTTATAACAGTAAAACGAAAAAGTATGATAAAATTGCTACTATTAAAAATAACAAAACATTTTCCTATAAGGATTCCAAATTGAAAAAGGGGACTGCCAGTCAGTATAAAGTCCGTGCATATAAATCTTATAATGGGAAAACGTATGTGGGTACCTGTTCGGATGTTACAAAAATAAAAGTGAAATAGGTAATGATTCATGGGGGATTCACACAAATAATTTCAGAATATTGAACAGAACACCATCGAATGCATTTTCTAAGAAATCAAGATTCTTTATATAAGAATTCCACACAAAAAGCCACGCAGTAAAATATTTTGACTGCGTGGCTTTACATATTATTTGGTGCAGTCATCCTTGATTGTATTTTTATACCTACGGTTTCTTTTGCTTTTTGGGGGCAAAATCCTTCATGCCAGGAATAGAACCTCCGGCTACAGCCCAGAAATACAGGCTTGCCACACTGCAATACGGACTTAATCTCCGCCGGTATTTTTCGAACAGTTTGCGGTCAATTTTTCTGTGGTGATAAACCATCCGCATGCCGCGCTGGATTGCCAGATCACCAAAACTCAATACATTTGGACGCTGCATACAAAACAACAGAATCATTTCCGCGGTCCAGACACCAATTCCCTGTAAAGAAGATAATTCTTTTATGGCTTCTTCGTCCGATTTTTTCCAGATTCCGTCAATATCAAAAGTTCCGTCCTTTACTTTTCGGGCAAAATCGGTAATATACCCTGCCTTTCTGAAGGAAATTCCCAGTGACTGTAAATTGGAAACTCCGGCACTCAGTATGGTATCTGCGTTAATGATACCATACTGATCCTTCATTCGTTTCCAGATGGTTGCCTGTGCTTTTGTTGAAATCTGCTGACCGATGATATGATGAATCACGGCTGAAAATAAATCAGTGTCAACTTCCCGTTCAATCATTCCGATTTTATCGATAATTTCTGCGAGGCGTTTATCTTTCTGTTTGAGGTATGTAATCTCTTTTTCTCCGTATGCAAAAAACATTTTTATTGTCCTTTTTATAACTGCATTGTAATAATTTACCATATTATTATATCACTTAACAGGACAATAAAATCATCAAAAAGCATAGCAGAACCAAGTTTTTTTTTGGATGAAAAACGATCCGGAATCAAAGAAAATTTATTCCATTGTTGTTGTGGTGGGAATTGTTATCGTGATTGCTGGATTATTAAAAATATTTGTTTTCGGATAAGAAACTTCGAAACAGCGGTATCAGGAAAGGTGAAAAATCTTATGGTACCGCTGTTTTTGTGTTAATTTTTATTTTAATTTTCGAGGAAAAGACACATAAAGAGATTTCTCCTTTTTCGCATGGCAAAAGTGAGTTATAATTATACAAGAGCAAAAAGTTTAAAACGCAGGCAGAAGGAGAAGAATCAGATGAACATTCGAAGAGCAAGCGAAAACGACATCCCAAGACTGATCGAACTGTTAGAGCAGGTGCTTCAGATCCATGCAGATATCCGGCCGGATATTTTTATCCCGGGAACCACAAAATACACAAACGAAGAACTTGCACAGATGATAAAGGATGATACCAAACCGATTTATGTTGCAGCAGATGAGAATGATAACTGTCTCGGCTATGCATTCTGTCAGTTGCAGGAGCAGCCATTTTCCAACAATATGGTGCCGTTTACCTCGCTTTTTATCGATGATCTGTGTGTCGATGCAAGTACCAGAGGACAGCACATCGGAGAGAAGTTGTTTGTGCATGTAAAAGAGGAGGCAAAGCGTTTAGGCTGCTATGAAGTGACGCTCAATGTCTGGGCGGGAAATACCTCGGCGGAGAAATTTTATGAAAAGATGGGGTTGAAAACCAAGGAGCAGCAGATGGAGTATATTTTATGATAAATATCCGAAGTGCAAAACAAATGGATCTTGCCCGGATTGAAACGATATACAACTACATTCATGATGAGGAAGTTGGCATTGTACCGTGCGTGTTTAACGGGATTCCGGATGTACAGCTTGTGTGTCTTGAAAAATACCGGCTAATCTAAAATACAACCTTAGATTAGTCGGTATATTTTTATTGATTTTGTATATATTAACGACTATAATAAAATCAGAGTTTAGATTAGCCGGAGGTTTGTTATGCCATATATACAAAGAGCGATAACGCCAATATTGAAACAAAGAGTGTCTACCAGCAAGTGCATGTTACTGGTAGGAGCCAGACAGGTCGGGAAATCAACACTTATAAAACATGAATTCAAGGATTTTAACCGGGCAAATTTTGATGACAGACTGACAAGAATGCAGGCGAAGGAAGAACCTAAATTGTTTTTCTTAAACAATCCAAAGCCGCTTTTTATAGACGAGGTTCAAAAAGAAAGCAGTATTCTGGAAGATATCAAGCAGATCGTCGATGAATCGGATGAGCGAGGGATGTTTATTCTTTCCGGTTCTCAGAAACTTGAACTTATGAAAGGCATGAGTGAATCGTTGGCAGGAAGAGTGTCAATCTCAGAGCTTACCGGATTATCCATGCGGGAGATTTATGGTGTAAAATTTAACCGGCATTTTATCCCAACCGATGCATATATCAAAGAACGTGAAAAAGAGATTGTAAAATATGACAATATATGGGAAATTATCCATAAAGGATCTTATCCCGAGCTTTATGATATAGACAGGGACTGGCAAGAATATTATTCTTCTTACGTTGCAACTTATCTGGAGAGGGATATCAATGAACTGGTGGCGGCAGATGGTATTACATTTACCAAATTTCTGACGGCAGTTGCTGCAAGAACAGGTGAACTTCTCAATTATTCCAACATAGCAGGAGACGTCGGGGTAAGTGAGCCGACAATTAAGAACTGGATATCTATTTTGGAAAGAACCGGAATTGTATATCTGCTCCAGCCGTATAGTGCGAGCGCACTTAAAAGGGCAATAAAGACACCAAAACTTTATTTCCGGGATACCGGACTGGCATGTTATCTTACCAGATGGCTTACTGCCGATACATTGAAATGTTCAGCGGTTGCAGGGAATATGTTTGAGACATTTGTAGTGTCTGAAATTTTAAAATCCTATTCCAACGAGGGCAAAGATTACAGATTTAACATTTTTTATTACAGAGGGAAAGACAGAAATGCTTCCGGTGAAAACGAAATTGATCTTGTGATAGAGGAGGATGGAGTCTTATATCCGGTCGAGATTAAAATGTCCGGCAATCCCAAGGCAAGTATGGGAGCAACGAATCAGGTATTGGATAAGGTAAGTGATAAAAAAAGAGGTCTCGGAGTTATTTTATGTCTGATTGATAAAAAGACATATTTAAGAGAAAATCTTGTAGCATTACCGATCGAATTTATATAAAAGGGGTGATCTCATGATGCTAATGTAGTAAAAACACACCTGTTTACGACATAGAGAATGAAAAAACATTAAATTATAATCTTCTTCCGGGGCTGATGCAGCAAAAAGGTGCAGACAATCACACCTTCACAAAATGGATGAAATACCGCTATTCCTCAGGTACCAACACGATAGCACGGAAATTAAAGGGAATCACATTCGGACAGGGAGCGCGTATGCGCATTAACCGTGAGACTAGAGCGTTGAGTTTCATCGACTGTTACTGGACAAAAGCTGAGGATGATTCGATATGTTTTGAGGAGATCAGTCCGTATTACAAACCATTCTGGGACGGAAACGAAGAATTTACGGGACAGGCGGCACCGACACTCTACGTGGGTGGTGCACTGTCAAAGGAATGGAAACAGGACGGAAAGCTCTACAAATATGGCGATATTTCCGTGGAACTGCAATGTATTAAGCTTTGCAGGGAATGCGGAATTTCTGTAGAAAGAGCAGATGAGACAGACGGAGGAATCGCAATTTCTAATATAACCTCCCCAAAGGTGATGCTTGAGCAGGCAGATCAGTCGGGAAGAATTGATCTGGATGATTTTGATGAGCAGACAATTATAGATCTGTTTGGAAAAGCCGGAGCGCAAATGCTTATTATAGATGCGATAATCGGAAATGGAGACCGGCATGCAGGTGATTTTGGCTGGATTAGAAATACGGATACCGGAGAGTATGTGTGCATGGCACCGTTGTATGACTTTGATCATGCATTAGACAGCACATTAGAGTCTGACCGGCTTTTAACAGATGCGGTTAAATTTTGTATGCCGTATGAGGATGAGATGGTGCGCATTGCGGGTATAGCCCAGGGATCGGAAAACGAAGTATTTAAGAAACGGGCACAGAGCATTTTGAAGTTGCTTGATGCTGGAAAATGAGGTAGTGATGTACCTGAATTCGGAAATATTTTCTATGAAGCAAAAATCAGAAAACAATTGGTGCCTGACACAATAAACAACGGGCGAGACAGGCATAGAACAAAGAATTATGCAGCTTTTTCCACCTCAAATTTCCAGATATGCCGGATTTGTGGCAAAAGTCGATCCATATCCCAGTGTTTTTCGCTGTTTTTGGGGCTGTTGGGATCATTGACGACAACGCGTCCTTCGGAATCGATGCCGGTGAGAACAATGAAATGTCCACTATAAGTAAAATCTCCGGGCAGCATGGAGCAGATCATCGGGGTGGATGAGGTAAGATTTTGCCGGATATAATCGTTATTTATGGTTCCCTCTGTGGATGTAAGGCCCAGCTTTTTTGCACCTGCAGTCATCAGATCCCACGAAGTGCCCTGTCCACTGATATAATAACCCTGTTTTTGCGAAAATTGTGCCACTTTATAAGGATTCCACGTTGCTTTTCCAGTTAATCCGCAGATAACCATAGAAAGTGAAGTTGGACCACAACCATTGACACCAAGGAAATTGCTGCCATATGTTTTGTACCCCCATCGCTTATCCCACTGGATGAATAGAGGAATGTTGTCTTTTCTTACTTCGTGTGACACATCAAGGTCAAAGGATTTGTTTTTGTATTTGTGATAATTTTCTACAAAATCGGTTGCTTCCGGATATTTTTGCTCAAACTCGATAAGAGAATCCGGGAGTTGTTCGTGCATGGCTGTTTCGTAGGATTGATGGGAATAAAATCCGATGATGATGAAAAATATTAAAAATAATGGTAGAAAAATTTTTCTTTTGCGTTTCTTTTTTTTCTGTTTCATTATACGGTCTCTTTTCTTTTGTTTTCCTAAACGGATAGCTTAATCATAGCATATATGTTTTAAAATAAGTCTTAATATTTCTTAACAAATCTTAACATTTTTACAGAGTGATATTATGTTATAAAAATATGGTACAATACTATATAAATTAAATAATGCTTGATAAATGGGAGAAAATATGGATGAAATAACAATTTTGATTATTGAAGATGATGAAGATATCCGGGAAAGCGTAAAGATATTGCTGGAAAACGAGGGTTTTCATGTAATTGAAGCGGATAATGGAATGGATGGGCTGCACCAGATTTCAGAGGATACGGATCTTGTTATTTTGGACATTATGATGCCTGGGATTTCTGGCATCAAAACCTGTGAACAAATACGCAAGATTTCCTATGTGCCGATTTTATTTTTGACCGCAAAAAGCAGTGAGAATGATAAAATTATCGGATTTACAGCCGGGGCAGATGATTATCTGGTGAAACCATTTTCTTATGCAGAATTGCTGGCAAGGATAAAGGCATTGTTGCGTCGAAAACAGGTTTATACTTGTGGAAACATGAAAGAAAATGGACAAAATGTGTGGATAAAAAAAGGAGATCTGAAGATCAATACTACAGGAAATAAAGTATTTTCAGGGGATGAGGAGATTTACCTGACGGAAACAGAATATGAAATTTTGTCATTAATGCTGAAATACAGGGGAAAAATTTTTTCCGTACAAAAACATATATGAGAGCGTCTGGCAGGAGCCGTTTTTCAATAATTCTGCAAATACCGTTATGGTTCATATTCGGAAATTGAGACTGAAAATTGAAAAGAATCCGCAGAAACCGCAAATTATACAAACGGTGTGGGGGAAAGGATACCGCATTGAATAAACGAAAAAGAAAACATCTGATGGAAAAAATGATCGGAATTCTGCTGTTGGGATTTTTTCTTGCACTGCTGTTGTTTTTGCTTATATTTTTTATGGGAAATGGAGCATTAAACCGGTATTTTGAAAGTTCTATGTATCGAAGAAATGTTTCTAAGGAAACCATAGCAATGTTTCAGGAATATGTATCCAGACATCATCTGGCGGCTTACGACACGGAGCGTATCCGGGAGTGGGCAAAAGAAAACCATATTGGGTATTTTACGATTTCAAGAAAGCGCATGCTGCTTTACGATAATTATTACGCACTTCCAGTTGCCTTGGATCGTACAAAATCAGAGCAATTACACTATACATGGCAATATTTTCAAGAAGTATCGTTTACAGATGGGAATGCAGATGTATTTATATATGTGAATCGTGAGCGAAAGTATTATATCCTGGTAGATGTGGCTGCGGCACTTTGTGGTGTGCTGGTCTGGATTGGAGTGTTTGCGTTTGGTGTAAGCGGATATGTACGGTACATCAGACAATTGAGTGGGGAAGTAGCGAAACTGGAAGATGGATTATGGTCGGTGGATTTTACTATAAAAGGAGAGGATGAGCTGACAGATCTGGCACGCGGTCTGGAGCATATGAAAACAGTTCTTTTGGAGAAGGAAGAAAAAGAACGAAATATGAAAAAGGCACAGAATAAACTGGTTCTGGGGATGGCACATGATTTGCGGACGCCATTGACTGCATTAATGGCATATCTTGAAATTATAAAAAGAGAACCCGAACACGATAAGGTGAAACTTTATGTAAAGAAAACAGTGGGAAAAGCGATTCAGATTAAAAATCTTTCAGATCAGCTATTTGAGTTTTTTCTTATCAATTCAGGGCAGCAGCCACAGATGGAAAAGTCGGAATCCATAGCTTTTGTAATGGAGGATTACTGTTCGGAATTGTGCAATGTATTGCAGACAAATGGCTATACGGTTACACTGGGATGGAAACAGTGGGAGGAAGTAAAGATAAGTGTTTGTTATGATTATATCGGACGCATTATGAATAATTTGTTATCCAATCTTTTGAAGTATGCAGACAAGACAAAAGAAATCCTGTTGGATATGGGAATTTGTCAGGACGAGTTTTTCTTTTCCATTATGAATGCAGCGGCAAATAAAGAACAGGATCATAGAGGAACGGGAATTGGGGTTCATAATATTGAAATCATGATGGAGCAAATGCAGGGCAGATGCGAAGAAGAATGTGGGGAGGAGTCTTATCGGATCTGCCTGTATTTTCCATTAGAAAAATCAGAAAATTCATAAAGAGACTTTCACCTTCTCATTGATATTCAGGCAAAGATGTCTGAGGGAAAATCGGCTGGTTATGAAAAAAGACAGCAAGAACAGGAGCCACGGCTTGTACTCAAATCAGAGTACAGGTCGTGGCTTTTCATACTATGAAATTTAATAGCAACTTATAAATTTACTAATATCTTGTGATAAACGAGCAATTCTCCTAAAATGTATTTGAACCATTGGTGTCTGACACAATAAAAAGTATTACCGTGACTGCCCCTTGCGGTAGTACATGTAGGAGTAGATCACCGGCAAAATGCACGGGAGGATGGCGAGCGCCATAAGCACCCAGATATTCTGGAACGGCGTGGTGACGATCAGAAGGAGCCCTCCGATCACCATGCATTTTCCACCGAACCGGTGCGTGTGATACCAGTTATCGGCATCATTCAGCGCCCACGAAATGCGGAAGCCAATGGTGTAATTCGGCTTTACCGTCGGCAGGAAGTTGCCTAATATCAAGTATAAAACTCCGATGAGCAGCCCACAAAGAAAACCAATATCAAACTGATACCCTAAATTATACCCATAAACCGTGCTGCATACAATGATGGAAAATACCGGGCAGATCCACAGGACAATAAAGAATATTTTTTTGTTGATGCTATTTGCCTTGGGATCAATGTTCGTTGCGATCACGCATACCAGATGCAGAATCAGCATGATCACCGGAAGCCCGAACACTGCAAAAGCCTTGGATGAGTAGCCGTCCGGTTCGTTGCCTGTACTCCAATGGGTTGCAACGGAATCCGGAAGCTGCTTCCACAAAAGCAATCCGATAAGGATCGGGAGCAGCGTCGCAATCGATGTGAGTAATATCATTTTTTTATGTTGTCTGATCATGGTCATTTCCTCCTTTTAATTCAGTGATCCATAGCATGATCTCCTCAAGCACGGTGGTGTTGAGCTCATAATAGATGAATTTTCCTTCCCGCTCGTCGCGGATCAGGTCTGCCTCCTTCAAAACGGACAGGTGCCGGGAAACCGCCGCACCGGAAATCGAAAAATGGTCGCCGATCTCGCCCGCAGACAGCCGTGATTTCTTGAGCAGATTAAGGATTTCGCGTCTTGTTGGATCGGCAAGCGCGCGAAGCGTATCCTGCATTCCCAAACTTATCCCTCCTACGCTTAACATTTAACTTAATTGTTAAATGTATTATAACATAATACGTGTGGTTTGCAAGGGGAAATTAAAGTGTTTTTTGTAATTGCTCCCATTCATGTTTTAATAATTGATATTCTAAGCGGGTTTTCATTTTACCATCGTGCCATTCATAATCAATATGCTCGGCTTCTTTTATTAACCCGTTTTTCTGCATAACCCTCTCGGAGCCCTTATTCTCTGCCAGACACCCGGTTGTAACTCTGTACACATTGTCTTGTGTGAAGGCATATTCCAGAACCTTCTTCAATGCCTCCGAGGTGTAGCCATTCCCCCAATGCCTCGGATATGTAAAATAGCCCAGATGGACAAGCTTTCCTACCGGAGTGTCGGCTTCAACCGTATACCCGATGCTGCCAACCTGTTCGTGCGTGTCTTTCAGCTCCATGTGACAGAAATAGAATTTCCGCTCCGGGGATTTCATGTCAGACAGGACTTCCGCGAAATCCCGTCTGGCTTCCTCAACGGGATGCAACTGTATGTCCTGCAGATAGTACATGGTCTCGGCATCCATTTTCAATCTGCTGTATGCCTCAAAATCCTTCTCTGTATAATCTCTTAAAATAATGCTCATGTGTGATAAAGTAACACAACTAAAATAAAGAAAGACAGCCCACTATTCCGTAAAATAATGGAGTAATAGAGAAAACGTTTTTTCTATGCTAAAATAGGCATATAAAGTAGAATGACAATCAAGATATACAAGAAAGCACTTAAACTCTACCGTTTGTCATGTAATTGTATAGCTTACTTGCTAGAGTGCAAATGAGTATTTTGATAAGATTTATACACAAAATCAAAAGGAGGAACACATATGGAGTTCGCAGAAAAACTTATAACACTACGCAAAAGTAGAGAATTAACACAGGAACAACTGGCTGAGCAGCTTAATGTTTCAAGACAATCTATTTCAAAATGGGAAAGTGGGCAGGTCATACCCGAAGTAGAAAAGATTGTTGAACTAAGCAAAGTATTCGATGTTACCGTGGATTATCTGTTAAAACCATCAGAGATAGATGAATTATCGGTTAAAACAGAAATTCTGGAACAACAACAGAAACAGATGTTAGTTAGGGAACAGAAACGCACTCAAATTTCCAAAAATATTATGTATTCGATTGGAATTTATTTGATTTTTTTTGCGGTCTATTTCATTGGGCATTTCTATTTTGAAATATGGAATGCTTCTGTAATTCTTGCGGAATTACTCATTGCAACCGCGATTGTAGTTTTTGTTTGGGTAAGGAGTTTTTCCGACAAATCATAAAGAGATAGAATTTGTAGCAAACCCAGCCGAGCCTGTCAACGGTCAAGATGAACGGCGCAAATGCGCCGCCGTTGACAGCCCCGCCCGTCTTTGCTGTTCGGTAATCAAGAGGGCGACAGCACAAAATGCTGACGCTCTCTGCCATTATTTAGAAGGGGGATTTTCCATGACCGAACACGAAAAGTATCAAGAGCATATCCGGCATACACACGATGTTTTTTGCAAGACCGTCATTCGGCATGCTGCCATAGACGCAGCCCGAAGCATACGCAGCCGCCGCAAGCGGGAACTCTCACTTGAATATCTGATAGAAGAAAAGCACTATCCATTCAGTACCATAGATAAGTATTTTGCGGAGCAAGCTGCCATGAACAGCTATCCTTTTTTCGTCTGCGGTCAGATGGTGACTTTTGGAAAGTCCAGAGCAGAAATCGTTGCAAAGCAGAAAGCAGCAGGCTTCCATGCGATCACCGATGGATTACAGATGGAGTTCATTAACGCAGAAAATTCTGGCATCTGGATTTTATGTGGGGATTTGAAGGCGTTGTCCACGAGAAAGATGGTGGCGGCATACAGTTTAACGGAGAGATGGCAGACCTTGAAGCTACTTATCTGGTAGGAAAGGTAAAAGCAAAGGCACATCCGTTTGTAGAGTACTTCAAGTTCTTAAAGCAGTTTGAAGATGAACAGACCGTTGCAAAATATACGATTCCGGCACCGGCGCAGATGTATCAGCAGATGATCGTTCCGCAGAACATTGAGCAGACAAGAAAATTTTATGCGACAACCGATGAATTGATCGAGGATATCGGTAAGGCATATCAGGATGTGATCAAGCAGTTCTATTCAGCAGGATGCCGTAATCTGCAGTTGGATGACTGTACCTGGGGCGCAATTGTCGGAGATGCTGCAAAGCAGAGATACCAGTCACTTGGTGTTGATATTGAAGAGGTAAAGGCCCGGCTCTTGAAAGTAAATAACCTTGCACTCGAGGAAGACCGGAGGATATGGTGATTACTTCCCACATCTGTCGCGGAAATTATCACTCTACATTTTTTACCAGCGGTCCATACGATTCTGTAGCTGACTACGTATTTGCCCAGGAGCATGTGGACGCATTGCTTTTGGAGTATGACGATGAAAGATCCGGTGGTTTTGCACCGCTTGCAAAAGTGTCTCCGGACAAGAAAGTTGTACTTGGTCTGATCACAACCAAAAAGCCGGAACTGGAAGATAAGGATAAGGTGATCGCACGAATTCATGAAGCAGCAAAGTATATTCCGCTGGAGCGTCTGTGCCTGAGTCCGCAGTGTGGATTTGCATCCTGTGAGATCGGAAACAAGCTGACCGAAGAGCAGCAGTGGGCAAAACTTGCATTTGTGAAGGAAATCGCGGAAGAAGTATGGAAATAAAACCGAAAAAATAGGTGAGAAATTTTTTTACCGGTTACTGTTTACAGGGAAACCTGTGGATGGTAACCGGTTTTCTGTTAATGACAGGAAACAAAATCAAAGAAGGCAAAAAAATAAGAAATTGTTGTAAAATAAAAGGGGCTGTGAAAAAAGAATAGTCCCGAAAAAAGAAAGACCAAGAGTTTATAATGAACTCAAGGTCTTTCTTTCTGTTATAATTAACTTGCAAAAAAAATTAATAACATAATCTATTCTAACCCAAAACAGGCAGTTTTGCCAATACTAATTCAAGATTATCTGGACATCTGTGATCCGGTGCTGACATTTGACAGATTTATGGGAGAAATCGAACTGGAGAAATATCTGAAAAATATTCCGCAACATGATACAGGAAGACTCAGATATGACCCGGTCAGCATGCTGAAGACAGTTTTGTTTGGATTTATGGCGAATGGCTATATATCATTGCGTGAACTGGAGGATCAGTGTAAAGTCAATCTCCGCTTCATGTATCTTATGGATCATCAAGCACCTTCTTACCGTACTTTCGGCTACTTCATCAACGAAGTACTTGCTGATTCCATTGAGGAAATATTTCAAGATATAAACAAAAAAATCTTCGAGACAGAGCATGTAGATCTTCAACATCTATACATTGATGGATCCAAGTTTGAAGCAAATGCGAATAAATACTCCTGGGTATGGAAAAAAGCAACCGAAAAATCCAGATACCGTCTCTTTGGTAAGATAACTACACTCTTTGAGGAAATCAATGAGGAACTTTCATGTACAGGTATGAAACTTTGTATCAATAGTGAGTACGCACCAGAGTATCTGAAGGAAGCTGCTGAACAGTATGCAGAAGTCTGGCAGATTAATGAAGCAATGTTTGTTCATGGCAGTGGACATCGCAAAACTACACAACAACGTCATTATGAGAAACTCAAAGAGTATGCTGCTAAGTTGGAAGAATACGTGGAAAAAATCAAAATCTGTGGAGAAGATCGCAACAGTTACTCGAAAACAGACCATTCAGCCACTTTTATGCGAATCAAGACAGACTACATGGGCAATGACCAGTTGCTTCCAGCTTATAATGTACAGGTCGGTATTGCAGATGAATATATTGCTGTTGTTGATGTAAATCAGTATCGCTCAGATATGGATTGTTTTATTCCATTAATGAACAAGTTTTATACTACATATGGCTTTTATCCGAAGTACCCAGTAGCAGATGCTGGATATGGTTCTTACAACAATTACATCTTCTGTGGGCAGCATGGAATGGAAAAATATATGAAATTTACCATGTTCAAGAAAGAGACTACAGACAAGAAGTATCATGAAGATCCATTTCGTGCAGTAAATTTTCCAATCGGGGAAGGCGGAATCATGCGTTGTCCAAATGGGAAAAGCTTTTATCTTCAGTATCGAAAAAACGTAAAAGGGAACAAGTATGGGCGTCAGGAAGAAGTGTATCAGTGTGAAGATTGCTCCGGCTGTCCATATGCAGAACAATGTAAAAAGACAGATAAAAACCGTACTGTACGGATCAACCGCGAACTTACAGCGATGCATCAGGAAGTGATAGAAAATCTCGAAAGCATCCAGGGAGCGCTTCTAAGGATGAACAGATCCATTCAGGCCGAAGGTACCTTTGGTATCATGAAAAACGACCGGTGGTACAAAAGAATTGTCCGAAGAGGAATAAAATCTGTATTGCTTGAAGTATTTCTCGTTTCTATCGGACACAATCTTTATAAATATCACAACAAACAGAAAAAAGTTGCAGCTGCCGCATAAGATTTCATAATGTCATTCTCATGGGGGAAGGGGGATTATACGCTTTTTTATAAAATATAACTACTGTTGTATCTATAAGCAAAAGGACGCATGAAAAAACTTTCGTTTTTTCACACGCCCCCGTAAAATATATTACAGACCAAGTGAAAATAAATCTGCGGTTACACTTTGGCTGGAATAAAATATAAAAAGTGCTAACACCTTCCGCAATTGGTACATGGCACACATCCCCGGTGCATAAGCTTTGGACGCCAGTCGGAAATCTGTGTGTCATCCCCGGATTTCCAATGTCCGGTATGATAACGGTCGGACACGGTCAGTGTCGCGTGTTCCTGCCGGATTACAAGTGGATATAATGTAATCTGCTCCGGCTGCATACAGTTTTGATGCAGTACCGGAGCATAGTTATGTCCATTTACGGTAATCTGCTGATCGTAGGTTACGATCTCACAGATATCATTTTTTTGTGTAATTGTGGGTGTTTTTGCACATACATATTGTTTTGGAATTTCATAAGTGCCTATCGTGAAAGTTCCGGCAATCGTTTTTATGTTCTGCATGATGGCAGGCCTCTTTACTATTTTATAATCCCTTGTATTATAGTATTAAAATTGAATAACTGTAAAGGAAAATTTTTAATATTTTTTTAGAATTGCTTTGGGATCTGTTAAGTTTTGTCCTCCATACTTACAGACGCATTTAGAAATGAAAACATCTGGAGAAGGTGGCATTTTAAAACGTTATCTGCTATGATAAATAAAAATAATGAAACGCACAAAACCGTGGAAAGTGGGTAGAACTATGCAAAAACAGGTTGGAATTGGCAAATAGGATTTTGCAGCATTAAGAGAAAGTCAGTGCTTTTACATTGATAAGACAGATTTCATACGGCAGTGGTGGAACTACAGGGATGATGTTACGCTGATCACACGTCCAAGACGTTTTGGCAAAACCCTTAATATGAGTATGCTCAACTGCTTTTTTTTTCCAATAAATATGCAGACAGGGGAGATTTGTTTGAAGGAATTGATATCTGGAAAGATTCCGGGTATCGGCAGATTCAGGGCACATATCCTGTTTTATATCTCAGTTTTGCATCGGTAAAAGCGGATAATGTATCTGATGCAAAAAAACAGGTCAAATCCCGGATTGTAAGTCTGTATCAGGATTTTGAATATCTGCTCGAAAATGAAAAACTTATGGAATCCGAAAAAATGGCATACCGGCACATTCTGACAGAGATGGCAGAAATGGATGATGTTACCGCGTGTGACAGTCTTAATTATTTGTGCAGATATTTGGAGCATGCATATGGAAAAAAAGTAATTATTTTACTGGATGAATACGATACGCCGATGCAAGAAGCGAATGTTTACGGTTATTGGGAAGAAATGACTTCCTTTTTGCGTAATCTGTTTAATGCGACATTTAAGACAAATAAGTATTGTATAGATGGTTTACCAAATCGATATTTGTGGAGGTAAAGAGTGTATGAAAAAGGAACTGCGTATTCTGGTTATTTTAATTGCTGTGTTATTGGTAGGAACAGTAGGTTACTATTTCATGCCAAAAAAATTCGGTAAGAATGTAAATCCTTCTGAGGTAGACCATATAAATGTGTTCGATGGAAATACAGGAACTGGTTTTACTATCACCGATTCAGAAGATATCGAATATATAGTGGCGAATATTCAAGGTATTTCAATGAAAAGAGATGGCATTTCACTTGGAAGAACAGGATACAGTTTCAAAATTAGTTATATAAACAGCAACGATAAAGATGTCATACCTGTATTTATTCTCAATAGTGATAATACAATTTGTAAAGATCCATTTTTCTATAGATGTGATGGTGGATTATGCTTTGATTACTTAAAAGCATGTGAAGAGAAATATAGAACTAATGTAACAGAATCTATAGAAGAAAAATAACTTATTGCTGATAAATGTTTTGATGGGGCGATGGTTTTTACATTGATAATAATGGTAATTATTTTATTGGTTTTGACACCTGTAGGAATTGTTGTAGATAAAAAGATTGAAGCTTATTTTGAAAATAAAAGAGAACCTTAAATTCAAGTTTGTAAGGAACAGAAACTTTGAATTTGTAGGTGCGATTGATGAAAATTATTGAAGTTAAAGAGAATAAAAAACAATATCTTGATTTGCTCCTATTAGCAGATGAGCAGGAAGATATGGTTGACCGTTATCTTGATAAAGGCAAAATGTATGTGCTTGATGATAATGGGATTAAATGCGAGTGCATCGTTACCGATGAAGGAAGTGATGTGCTTGAAATCAAGAACATTGCAACTGTTCCAGACTATCAAGGCAAAGGTTATGCAAAATCCTTAATTGATTTTATTGTTGAGAAATACAGAGAGCAATATGCTATTCTGCAAGTAGGAACAGGCGATAGCCCACTGACAATACCATTTTATGAAAAGTGTGGTTTTGTCCGTTCGCATATCATATCAAATTTCTTTACAGATAATTACGACCACCCAATCTATGAGAGTGGAATACAGTTGGTAGATATGGTGTATTTGCAAAGGCCGTTATAAAGAAATTTTCAGTAATACGCTCTGTTGATGTGCTGATTTTTCTACGATATACTCCTTCAAAAAGGAGTGTGCTCTTATGGGTAGAGAAATTTATGACATCATCAATGACATGGCAGAAGTATTAAATGCATCGCAGATGCAGAAACTACAAGAGGTGTTGGTAAAACGGTTATCTGAAAATACTGTATCTGATTATTTGCAGACAACGAATATGGACTTTCTAGATATGTTTTTAACTGCAAAGCATTTAGAAGGGTGTTCTGACAAAACAATACGCTATTATAGGTGTAATATTGAAAAGATGTTGGATACAATAAATATTCCGGTCATAAAGATAACGACCGAGATGCTACGAAAATATCTTGTAGAGTATCAAACGATAAATAATTGTGGAAAGGTAACTATTGATAATATTCGTAGAAGTCTTTCCACATTTTTTTCGTGGCTAGAGGAAGAGGATTATATTATAAAAAGCCCAATGAAAAGAATTCATAAGGTAAAGACTGCCGTTATTGTAAAAGATACCATTCCGGATGAGAAAATAGAAATTCTTAGAGATAATTGTAATAATCTGCGTGATAGGGCAATGATTGATTTTCTGCTTTCAACAGGAATTAGAGTAGGCGAATTGGTAAGGCTGAACATTGATGATATAGATTTCTCTGAGCGGGAATGCGTGGTTTATGGCAAAGGAGACAAAGAGAGGAAAGCATATTTTGATGCTAAGACCAAAATTCATTTGTTGAATTATATTGAATCAAGGACAGATAATAATATAGCGTTATTTGTGTCGTTAAACAAACCACACAGTAGACTTACTGAAAGCGGTGTGGAGTTACGATTACGAGAAATGGGGAAGAAGTTAGGTGTAGAAAAGGTACACCCACATAAGTTCAGAAGGACTATGGCCACCAGAGCAATTGAGAAAGGTATGCCGATTGAACAGGTACAGAAAATTCTGGGACATGAGCAAATAGATACAACGCTCAGATATGCAATGGTTAATCAAAACAATGTGAAGCTATCGCATCGAAAATATATTTCATAGATTGATTTGTAACGCAAAAGACGTTACAATAAAAGAAAAATGGAGGTGTATTCTATGGGAAAAACAGCAACATTAAATATAAGAGTAAATCCAGATGTAAAAGAAAATGCAGAAAGTGTATTGGCACAATTAGGGATACCAATGGCTACTGCTATAGATATGTATTTAAAACAAATATCATTAGTAGGAGGAATTCCCTTTTCTATTGTATTACCAAAAGCAGCTAATTCAGTGAATGCAGATATGATGTCTGTTACACAGATTCATCAAAAGTTAGAAAAAGGATATGCCGATATAGAGAAAGGAAATGTTGAGGATGCAGCTAGTGCGTTTGTGGCATTTAGAGAGAGGCATTAATGAAGCAATATAAGGTAGAGATTACAAAAGAAGCTTTGCAGGATATGGAAGATATATACAATTATATTGCTATAGATTTGCTTGCTCCGGATAATGCAATGGGGCAATATAATCGCATTGCTGATGAAATACTTACATTAGACACTTTCCCGGAACGATTTAGGATTATGGATTCTGAGCCGGAAAAGAGAATGGAGTTGCGTAGAATGCTCGTCGATAATTATTCAGTGTTTTACACAATCCGTGACGAAAGGGTAATTGTAACGGATGTGTTATACACGGCATCTGATATAGAAGCACGTTTGAGAGGCGAGCTATAAAAGCACGCGTTTATTTGAATTTGTGAAGGAACTGATATTATGAAAGTGACTATTGAAGAACTGGAAGCATATTTGCTTGACCATTACAGTAATGGTGGAATCGACCAAAGTTTATTTATGAAACTCGTAGAAGAAATCGGTGAAGTAGCCGAAGTCCTAAATAAAAAAGCGGGAAGAAAAAAATCTGGTAGTGAGGATTTGCAAGCTCAACTGGGTAATGAACTGGCGGATGTGATACATTACGCTATTGCTATTGCTGCTTTGAATGATCTAGATATGAATCAAATCATTATCGAAAAGGATAAAGCCGCTTCTGTGAAATACAATCATAGAACCAATTTGGAACAGTTCATTGTTGATATGAGAAATAAAGAATTGGATAACTAACCTTCAGTCTTGTGGAGAGATTGAAAGCAACAGAAGATCAGAATTTGTAAAGGAGATATACAACATGAAGAAAGTCTGCTTAGCGGTTTTGCCAGCTTTAACAATAGTGTTAGAATTATTACCCTTGGGAGCAGTTTGTATTTTTGCAACATCTCCAACAGAAAGAGTAAAAGAAACATTCTCATACTTTAGCCTTACACCGTTTGGCTATGCAAATTTTGCTCCACTTATTACAGCCACACTTACTGTTGCCATCTTCTTACTTTCATTGTTTTCATTGAAGAAGAAAGGTGTTCTCAAAGCATTGTTTGTCCTTTCCATTATTACGGTAGTTATTTCTCTTTTGCCATTGATGTATGGCTTAAACTACTATACCCTTGTAGGAGCCTTTATAACAGTAACACTTGTAATAGAAAGTATTTTGGCTAAGATACAATAAAAGTAAAGCGATAACTTTCAGGTTGTCGGATTGTAAAGGCAGAGCCTTACGCAAGGTGCAGGAGAAAGACTCCGCTCGGGTTAAGGGCGAAGCGCCTTAGCAGGTCAAGGGTGCAACCATTGCCCAGTTAGTGGCGTTTCGCCACTAAGTACTGGGTATTACTTGTAGCAGAGCTTCACAAGTTTTGGCAACTTCGTTGCTGTTCCCTTCGGGAAAATAATTAAATATTGTTGTTATTAACAGACTGAGTAGAGAAATTTACTTGGTCTTTTTTTGTAGAAAAGAAAGGAAAGATATGAATGAAAGCAACTAGACATAATGGAAGATCAGGTAAGCATTGAAAGAATGTCCCAAAGCCTTTATTTTTAAAAATAAACTTTGTTGGAGCGGATCCGGAAAAAATTAAAATGGTTACCAGCGTGTTTAGGCGTACAATCGCCTGAAACCGGATGGAGAGATAGAAAAAAGTCGAATGGGTGTAAGTTTACGTTGACAACTAAAACAACATGGTGTATATATGTATATATACACATACACAGACGGAACAAAACTTTGCACGAATGAAAATACGAGGTAAAGGCATGGAACAGACAATGATCAAAACCGAGAACGTATCCAAGAGATTCGGTTCATTTGCATTACAGGACATCCATTTTGAACTTCCGGCAGGTTATATCTGCGGACTGATCGGGGAGAATGGTGTGGGGAAAACCACACTGTTAAACATTCTGGCGGGACTTTATGAGTACGATGGAACGATTTCTATACAGGAGAAGGAGTACCGTACAAATCAGATGGAATTACAGCAGGATATTGGATTTGTGTTTCATGAGGAATGGTTCGATGACTGGGATTCTCTGATCGCAAACAGCAGACATTATGGAAAATATTATAAAAATTATGATGAGACACTGTTAAAGGAATATCTTAAGAGATTCCGGTTGGATGGAAAGAAAAAATATAAGAAACTGTCCAAGGGAGAAAAGCTGAAGTTTGCATTTGCTTTTGCGCTGGCGCATCATCCGAAACTGTTGCTGCTCGATGAGCCGGGGGCGAATTTTGATCAGACCTTCTGTGAAGAATTCCATCATATTTTAAGAGAATTTACCGCGGACGGAACGAAGAGTGTGATCCTCTCGACACATATTACTTCGGATGTGGACCGGTTTGCGGACTATCTGCTGTTGCTTAAGAAAGGCAGACAACTGTTGTATGGCGATATCGAGTCGGTCCGTGATGCATACCGGATGGTGGCAGGTGAGCGTCATGCGTTGAGGGCTTTTGGCGGGCGGCTGGTTTATATGGAGGAGACACCGGTGGGATGCCGCGCGTTGGTCCGGCACAGTCATGCGGAATATGACCGGGGACTGAAGGTGTGGGAGCCGAATACGGAGGAACTGATGTTTTATCTGGCGAAAGGAGCGGAGCATGGAAGAGGCAATCAAGTATAAGAACGTGATCAGAGAATATTTTCTGGAATATAAGAACCGTGATCAGGTATTGAAAAGTATCTTTTATGTGATCCTGTTTGGCGCATCGTTTTTGCCTTTTGTATTTGGCAGTGCAAAGGAAGGGCTTGGGTATATATGGCTCATATTTCCGATGGCTCTTGCGCTGTTTGCAGCAATCACACATACGAGTGCCCTGCCGACGATGCTGTATCTGGTTCCCGGATCGAAAAAGCTGCGCGAGGAATATATCCGGAGAATGTTAAAGGTTAAGATTGGCCTGCCGCTTGCGTTGTGTGCGGTAATCGATATCATCCTGCTGATCGTGCAGCCGATGATGATAAAAGGCGTGATCCTGCAGCTGGTAACGGTGTTCTTTATGTCCTATTGTGTGGGAATTACAAACGACGGACTGGTCTGGCGGAATAATGCGTCGCGGGCAGCTTATGGGCAGGTAAGTTATTTTAACGGACCGATCACGGTATTCAGTGTGATCGCAAGCTGCGTGATGATTGGCATCTGTTCTTCGGAGATTACGAATGTGGAATTTTGGGTTGCGCTTGTTATTTATCTCATCATTTACGCACCTCTTTCTTATGCGCTTCACAAGCGTTGGGGTGGAATTAGAGAGAAACTCGCCGTCTATGAACTTGCAAAGAAGGAGGAGACATGGGACTGGTAATCGTCATTGAACCGCATGGAACGTATGCCATCTACGAGCAGATCGTCAATCAGATCAAGAATCAGATCATATCCGGTGAACTGCAGCCGGACGAGGCGCTGCCGTCCATTCGGGGACTGGCAGCGGATATCGGCGTCAGCGTGATCACGACGAAGCACGCGTATGAGGAACTGGAGAGGGAGGGACTGATCCGTTCCGTTTCAATAAAGGATTTTATGTGTGCAAATACAACACGGATTATCTGCACGAAAAGCAGCTGATGGAATTGGAAAAACGCCTGCAGGAGTGGATTACGCTTGCAAAACAGGCGGGACTTGGAACTGAGGATATTCGTGAGATGCTGGAGGGATTGTTGTAAGATGGAAGATATTATTTTTTCTGCGAAGCAGGTACAGGGGAAGAAAGCGTTATTCGGCAAAGGCAGGTTCGCTTTGCAAAATGTGGATTTTGAACTTCCAAGTGGATATATTATGGGAATCATCGGGGAAAACGGTGCCGGAAAGACGACATTCTTCCGCTATATTATGGAGGAAAAGAAGCATTATCGCGGCAGCTTTTATCTGGACGGAACCGATATCGCGGAAGATCATGAGTGGTCGATGAACCGGATCGGATTTGTCTCTGAGGAGCGGTTGTTTTTGCGGCAGAAGAGTGCAAGAGAGAATGCAAGGATGCTGGGCAGCTTCTATGATGCCTTTGATATGGATCAGTTTGCTGCGCTGATGGAGCAGATGGATCTTACCACGGCACGGACCGTGGAGAAGATGTCGCGCGGTGAGAATATGAAGTTTCAGCTTGCATTTGCACTCGCACACAAACCGAGGCTTCTTCTTTTAGATGAGCCGACTGCGGGGATGGATCCGATCTTCCGCAAGGAATTTTACAGGTTGCTCCGGCAGCAGTTGGAAGTGCTGGACTGTTCCGTGATCATGTCGTCGCACTTAGAGGATGACATCCGGAAAGAATTTGATTATATCGGACAGTTTGAGCATGGGGAATTTACTTCGTTTTATGAGAATGCATAAGGCGTCGTGGCAGTGAAGGTTATGCGGTGAGACGGCAATGGTTGAGTGAAGTGCAGAAAAATGTGCTTGAATCGAAACACATGGGTATTATGTGTAAAAGATAGGAGTGTCGAGGATGACGATAGAGGATAAGAAGCAACAGGAAAATTTGAAGAATTTTGACCGGAATTTAAAGGCGAGCACGGACCAGCTGGCATGGTTTTTATACTGGATGTTTGCAGCTGTTGTGCTAGTGTTAGGGATGACGCTGATTTTTGATGGAATATTTTATCGGGATGCGTGGCTGATACTGTGCTATATGTGGATGGTCGTTTTTATGGATAACTATGTATTGGCACCGTATCAATGGAGCAATGAAGCCTTCAGCCGGAGGATGCAAAAATCGGATGCGGTTTCAAAAATACTTCGGTTTGTTCCGGTTTCGGGAAAAAACTACTTCCGTGTGAGGATGCAGTATCTTTGGAAGTTTGTGTGGAAATTTGGCGCATTTGCCATGCTGATCGTGATCGGAAGCATGAGCTTTACGCAAAAAATTTCTCTTGTGAGGGTGATGGAAGGTGTTCTTTTATTTTTGGCCGGACCGATGCTCATTGGGTATATTGAGTTGAAGGAATCACTTTTTTGCAGATAATGCCTAAAAGAACAAAGTGCCTGACACCAATGTGGTCAACCTAATGTCAACTTAAGACAAGTGCCTGCTCAGGTTAATGACTAACGGTGCGAAATTGAGAAAAGAGGAAGGTAGATTTGAAAAGAAGACGCACTTTAATAGAGCTTCACAGAAAAAGCCCTATTAACAGATATTGATATTAGAATGCAACTTTTTTATTGTTAAAATGTGTTCTGCCTATTGCTTTATTCTTCTTTCGTCGGAATGTTCTTCCAGGTATAATCTGAGATCTGCATCGGAGAGATTCCTTATATAGTATATCAAGTGCAGATAAATCGAAAAGATTACACAGGATTTTGGGAACTATTGTTTTGACACGTCCGATAATAAATGCTCGGTTTGCTTGGTATCGATATTTATTCGTACTTTTAGCGGTAATCTGAATTTCTTCATCAACTTGATTTTTAATAAGAGATGACAGGTTTGAAAGAAGTACGTTGATATAAAATTCTTGAAGCACTGAAGTGGTCGTTGCACCGGAAAATTCTTCAATAGCAAGGCGGCTTTTCAATTCCTTATATTTTGTTTCGACTGGCCAGCGATAGAAGTAAAGTTCGCGGAACATCTGTTGAGAAATATGTGAATCAAAAAGATTGGTGGCAAGATACTCTTTCGTTCCATCATTGAGAATAACTTCGATGACTCTTATCCTGATATCCTCAGTTCCGTCTTTTTTCGTTGCCGGGAAGAACCGTGATTATGTCTCCAGAGCATTTCTTAGCAATGTTATAATTCTGTTTTAAGCGCATAAGACAAAGGTGCTGATGCTCGACACAGTAACGAAACATATCTTCAGAATAATAGCCACGATCAAAGATTACAACGCTGTTTTGATAGATATTTAAATCTTCTAAATTATGCAAATGCTCTAAGGCAGCGGAACGTTCAGATGCAAGATATCGTTGAAAAGAAGCATGGACAATATAATCATCAAGAACATCATAAACAATGGAACCAAGTCCCATAGTAAAACGGCGGCTTGGATCAGGATATCCAAACATTTCACCAAAGAACTCGAAATTCGATTTCGAATTAGGCAATTCTATTTTAGAACCATCAATGGCAAATAAATGATATCCATTCCAAAGTTTACGAGATGGGAGTTGCTTATAAAATAAATCAACTGATAAATAGTAGAGCTCTTTAAATAAAGCAGGGTTAATAAATTGGCGAGCCTTTGACAGAGCCTGTTTTGAAATGTCAGGGAAATCAAGGCTTCCAAGATCTTCCCGAATACGGGAAAGATTTTGAAACATGGAGGCTTTTTGAAGTGTAAAGCAGATACATAATTACTTGAAAAAGAGAAAGCTTTCGTTTGCGAATAAAATGATTTTTCGCACAATGAGGTTTCAGTTTTTCTGGGGTTGTGATATACTCCTTAATGGATTGAATGATATTTTTGCATATGTCGGTTCGATTCATAAGACATACCTCCTAAGTGTGATTAAGTTTGTCGCTGCAACGACATTTCCCTTGATTAATAGGTCGCAAAGCGCGACCTTTTTCAGAAAAAAAAACAGAAATTTTTTAAAAAAATTTAGGAGGTTTTTGTCAAGTCATATAATATGCTTTTCAGATCCTGCGGGCAAAAAAACAGAAATCAATGATTTTTACGAAAAAAATAAAGCCCTTCAAATAGCCTTGAAAAAAATCAAGGCTTTGCGGGCATTGATGACCGGCATGATGCCAGGAACAACCACATTGTCTGGCAAATTCATCAATTTCTGCCCGGTTGTAATGCAGGCAGGTCAGGTGCACAACCGGCTCCACATGGTAGTTCTGCTTGATCTTTTTGGCAAGTTCAATCGTGCGGTTACAGTTTAAGCTGCCGCCCGCACCAAACGTCACGCTGATAAAATCCGGCTGCAGTTCGCACAGCACATCAAGTGTCGCATCAATATTTTTCAGTTCACTGTCCTTTTTCGGAGGAAATATCTCAAAAGATAAGCTTTTTTTATGATTACATGCGTCAGAAATTTTCATTTTAATACCGTCTTTCGTTCAAAATTATTGTAATTACTCTGATTATAGCAGGAAAAAATAAAACTGTATAATACATAAATGATGCATTTCTCCATAGATTCAGGTTATAGCAGGAAAAATCAGCGATACGCTTGGAATCAGCACGGCGCGGGTAGCAGTTCTTTTAAGAAAAATGGAGTCCAAAGATCTGGTTGGAAAAGAAAAAAGAACACATAGTTTTACAGATAATAAACATAATAAAATTGTAACGTAAAAATGCAACAATCATTATAAGAATGTTGCATTTTTATTTACAGCTTTTATATCGGATGGCTTTTCTGGAACTTAACCCCAAAAATAAAAAATTTTAAATTTTTGATTACAGATCTATTTTCAAATAGACGGAATCCTTTTCATCCTGCTCAATTCCAAGATAGCGTTTGGTGACATCATAGGAAGAGTGATTGAACAAACCCATAAGCAGTGCAGGCTGTGCCCCCTGTTTCCATGCGTGGTAGCCAAACGTTTTCCGCATGGAGTGACAGCTGACCATGCGGCTGTTTGTGGTTTGGGCTGCGGCTTCTTTTACAATGCGGTATGCCTGCGAACGGTTGATGGGATGCTGCCGGTCGGTGTTCTTACAAAACAGATAATCACTTTCCTGTGGAAAACAGGCATCCATATACCATCGTAGGGCATTCTTGGCATTTTTGTTGAGTGCAATGTAATTTTGTTTTCCGGTTTTCTGTTCCAGTATAAGCAGATGTTCACGGAAACGCAGCGTGTAAAAATCATAGACATCGAACCATTGCAGCTGTAAAAGGTCACTGATGCGCAATGCCGTATTAAGACCGAGGATAATCAGGGCATAGTTGCGGGGGTGTGGTTTGACCGTCTGGTAGTACGTGCTGAATTTTTGCAATTCCTTGCGATTTCGAATCGGTTGTGTGGTTCCCATTTTGTTGCTCCTTTCATAGAAGTCGGATTCTTGAGTGATAGTACAGAAATGCATGGTAATCCGTATATATCCCCACGTCAAGGTGCAACATTCTTATAAGGAGAGTTGCATCCTCTGGATGAAGGGGAATAAACATGGAGGTTCTTATGCTGAAACTGAGCTTGAAACCGGGCGAATACATCACATTGGGAGATAACATTAAAATCGTTTTTTCCGGAGGCTCTGCCAACAACATACATCTGCTGGTGGATGCAACGCGCGAAATAAATGTTGCCAGAAACAGTGCGGGCAAAGACAAAAAGCCATCGCCTTATTATAAAGAAAAAGGAATTTCAAAAACAGCACAGCGTGAGATTGCAGAAATCCTCATGCGCGAAAAGCGCAACCAGTCGCATGTCAGCGGGGAGGAGACCGTGACATACAAAAAACGGTAATAAGCAAGGCGATCCTGGGGACATATAGAAAATTTTTGCTCTGTTATGTCCCGCTTTTTTGGCACAGTGGGACATATAGAATCATTCCTTTGCATTATGTCCCTTATGTCTGCGGCAATGGGACATATAGCGTTTTTTCTGGCATATATGTCCCGGGAAACAAAAGAAAAGGGACATAGCCGATAAGTTTCCATGCATATGTCCCAGTGAGCAAAAGAAAAGGGATATAGCCGATAAGTTTCCATGCATATGTCCCAGCGAGCAAAAGAAGAAGGACATAGCCGGTAAGTTTCCGTGCATATGTCCCAGTGAGCAAAAGAAGAGGGACATAGCCGATAAGTTTCCGTGCATATGTCCCACAAGAAAAAAGAAGAGGGACATAGCCAATAAGTTTTTATACATATGTCCCGAAAGAGAGAAGAAAAAAATTCAGTCAGCAGATTTTCACACATATGCCAATATCCAGAAGGCAATGTGCATAAAAAATCCCGCCACAGAGGGAGGAAAAGATATTCTGTGGCGGATCTATAAGAAAAATCGCTTTCGCGAATTGTTTTTAGTCGGAACTGACAGCACCCCAACACCGTTTGTTAAAATACAACAGCCCCTTTTGTTTTGGTGGTTTTATATTACCAGTGCATTATGAACAGGTTGTGACAACATGCTAAAGAGTTTATGAAAATTCGAAACAACTTATAAACTTAGGCATAAATTTCTCAGCATGGTTCCTGGGCAGCAGGCGATTTTTTAAGGGTTCCCCAGATATGTCGATTCATGGACATCTAGTGTGTGATTGCTTATACAAAGACTTTTCTGTGCAAATCCGGAGATATCCGAACATTAAAATTTCCCTGTCCGAACAAGCCTCTTAAATCAATGTAAGTCGAGAATTACAATGAAAAGATTGGAGCAGTTAGTGGACAATAACAAACAATTAACTTTTCAATAAGCTGTGGATAGGTTATACTATTCATAGCTTATTTTTGTGGAAAAGAAGGGGGGGCTTCTATGGCAAACAGTTTAAAATTACCGGTTGGAATTGAAAATTTTGAAGAAATCCGAAAGTTTGGATTTTATTACATGGATAAAACAAAGCTTATAGAACAACTGGTGGAAACCGGAGGCAAAGTAACTCTTTTTACCCGTCCCCGCCGCTTTGGAAAAACATTAAATATGAGTATGCTGCGGGCTTTTTTTGAGGCAGGCGCGGATACGACATTGTTTGACGGGTTATATATTGCGGGAAACAAGGAAATTTGCGAACAATATATGGGAAAATACCCGGTCATATTTCTTTCACTCAAGAGCGTGGAAGGATTATCTTATGAGGATGCAAGGTATCGTATCACAGAGCTGGCAGGAAGAGAGGCACAACGTTTTTCATTTTTGTCAGAGAGTGACAAACTATCTGATAATGAAAAGGAGCAGTATCAGGCAATTGTCGCATTGCATAATGGCAAATATTCTATGGATGAGAATATACTGACATCAAGCATATATATACTGTCACATTTATTGCATAGGCATTATGGACAAAAAACCGTAATCCTCATAGATGAATATGATGTTCCACTGGATAAAGCGTTTCAGAATGGCTATTATCGGGAGATGGTTTCACTCATCAGGGGACTTTTCGGAATGGCTTTAAAGACCAATGATAGTCTGCAGTTTGCCGTTTTAACAGGATGCCTGCGTATTTCCAAAGAAAGTATTTTTACAGGATTTAACAATTTCGAGGTTTTGTCGGTTTTAAATGTTCCGTATGATGAGAGTTTTGGATTTACGGACAATGAGGTTGAAAAACTTCTGGATGATTACACGTTTTCAGACCACTATCCGGAAGTTAAGGAGTGGTACGATGGTTATCATTTCGGAAACACCGATATTTACTGTCCGTGGGATGTTATCCGGTATTGTAAAAGCCTGTGTGCAGATCCGAACGCAATGCCAGAAGATTTCTGGTCGAATTCAAGCGGCAATGCCATTGTGCGTAGATTTATAGACAAAGCGGATGTCCAGACAAAAAACGAAATCGAGCGTTTGATTGCAGGAGAATGCATTGAAAAAGAAATCTCGCTGGAACTCACATATGATGAGCTTGATAAAAACATTGAAAATCTGTGGAGCGTACTTTTTACTACCGGATATCTGACGCATCAGGGACGTACAGAAAGCGGAAAATACCGCCTGACTATTCCCAACAGGGAAATTAAAAACCTTTTTATAAAGAAAATTAGGGAATGGTTCAGCGATGTGTCCAGGAATGACGGTAAAAAACTGGAAGAATTCAGCAATGCATTTTTGGAAAAAAATCCGGAAAAAATTGAGCAGATCTTTGGAGATTATCTGTGGAACACGATCAGCATAAGAGACACAGCGGTTGCAAAAGAAAAGAAAGAAAATTTCTATCATGGCATTCTGCTTGGTCTGCTGGGCTATAAAGCAACCTGGCTTACAAAGTCAAATGCCGAGTCCGGAACCGGCTACAGTGATATTTTGGTTGAGGTGCCGGACAACCGGACCGGAATTGTAATCGAACTCAAATATGCAGAAAATGGAGATATGGATGCTGCATGTGCCAAAGCACTGGAGCAGATAGAGGAAAAAGACTATGTGGATAGGCTGAGACAGGATGGAATGAGAAACTTTATCAAGTACGGAATTGCGTGTTTTAAGAAGGATTGTAAGGTTGTGGTTGGAGAATAACAAAAATCTCTTTACAAACCGCAGAAGATATGCTAGATTTTTATACAAGCTGATTGTCCCGTTTGTTTCTGCAACCGGAAATGGGGGCATATGTTACACACAAAAAAGAACTTCTTAAAGTCAGCATTGGCTGTCTTCTGCATGGTTTCCATGCTTTTATTCTCCAGTTACAACGGAATCACAACAGTATATGCTGCCAGCGGATACGAATACGTTCTGCTGACAAAATACAGTAAGACCATGAAAATTGGAGACGAGTATTATCTGACTGCGATTACTTCTACCGGAAAGAAACCAAAGTTTTCTTCGAGTGATTCCACAGTCGCGTCCGTGAACACTTATGGAAAGATCACGGCGAAAAAGGCCGGTAATGCTACGATCACTGCAAAAATTGCCAATGGGGAGGCAAGCTGCAGGGTTACAGTTGAAAAAACGGTCATTACATTAAGTCAGAAATTCATATCCTTGGAGAACGGATATACGGCCCGGCTGAAAGCCGAGACATCAACCGGGCATCCGGTCACGTACAAATCCGCCCGCTCGAGCATCGCCTCGGTGGACGAAAACGGCGTGATCACAGCAAAAAAACCGGGTGAAACTACCATCACGGTCACAGCGGATAAAACCGCCCAGACCTGTAAAGTGACGGTAAAGCAGCCAACGGTCCGGCTGGACCGGGCATCCGCATCCCTTTACCGGAAGGGGACGCTCCGGTTATCCGTTTCTTCCACATCCAAAAGTATTCCCAGGTGGAAAACAAATAAAAAAAGCGTAGCCACGGTGGACAATGAGGGCAGAGTTACCGCTGTAAAAAACGGAACAGCCATCATCACGGTCACAGTCGACGGTGTCAGCAAAACCTGTGAGGTCACGGTAAAGAAGCCAAAGATTACCGTCGGACAGGAACAGATTTCGTTAGTGGCCGGTGAAACCTGTCAGCCGAACGTGACGGTATCCTCCGGCAACAAACCGGAATACTACAGTTCGAACACAAATGTTGCCACGGTAAATGAAACCGGCATGATCACCGCCATCGGCAAGGGACGTGCATATATTTATGCGAAAGAAGATGGCACGAAGGTACGCATGACGGTAACTGTCAAAGAAAAATAAAACTACAGGAAGCAGAACAAAATTATGGTCTGCATGACAGACAATCTGCGGATCATAACCAAAGGGACAATCAGCGAAAGATATTGATGATGCATATATACAATGATATAATTGAACATAGACAATATTCTGTCTATACTTCGAAGAATAGCCTTACAACATATGGTATTGTAGATCTTATGGAAAAGCTTTCCCAAAAGCTGCCATGGTTATATCTTTGTATGAAGGAGGAAAAATGAATTCGGTAGAAAATTATGCCATACGCTACTTAGAACCAAAGGATGTGAAGGATCTGGATCAGTACAACGCGCTGCTGCGCTATACCTTTCAGGTAACGGAGGATGAACTGACGGCAACCGGATGGAAAGATGAAGAGATCAAACAGTCGAAGTTCCCGGTACTGGAGCGTGCGGATGTGCTGGGATGTTTTGACGGGGATACCCTGATTTCCCAGTTTGCCGTATATCCATTGAAAATGAATATATACGGGGAGGTATTTCCCGTTGGATTTGTTACGAGTGTTTGTACATATCCGGAATATACCGGGCAGGGCATTATGAAAAAACTGATGTATCAGAGTCTGGAACATATGAAACAGCAGGGAAGACCGTTTGCCCTCCTGTATCCATATTCCATACCGCTGTATCATCATCTGGGCTGGGAGATCATATCCAATAAAATTTCTTTCAATATCAAGGACCGGCAGATTCCGACGAAAGTAAAAGCACCCGGGTATGTACGGCGTGTGGACTGGGACAGCACGGATTTCCATGAACTGCATTCTCATTTTGCGTCGATCACACATGGCTGTCTGTTCCGGAATGCGCTTGCATGGGAAGAATACTGGCGCTGGGATGAGGATGATACCAATGTCGCGGTTTATTATAATACGAAGGACAAGCCTTGTGGTTTTATGGTATATCTGATCAAAAATGATATCATGCATATCAAGGAAATGATCTATTTAAACCGCGAGGCAAAAAAAGGGCTGTGGGAGTATATCCATGCACACGATTCCATGATCGATGAGGTACATGGCTATACCTATTTCAGCGAACCGATTGCGTTTGAGATGGATGATGGGGATATCAAGGAAACGATCCGGCCGTATGCCATGGGACGCATTATTGATATCGAGAGCTTTTTACAGGATTATCCATGTGATCCGGATGGCGGAACACTGTATATCGAACTTGAAATAGAGGATCACCTGCTTTTTGTGGAACAACCGCAGTTTCCGGCTCTGTTTTTCCGATGGAACATGTATGCTGACCGATGAACCGGCAGAGTATAAGTTAAAAATGGAGATAGGTACGCTGACTACCCTTTTACTGGGATATAAAACGGCTGAGCGTCTGTATGCCCTTGAACGCATTGAAGGAAAGCAGGAAGCGGTAGACCGTCTGGATGATGTACTGTTTCATAAAATTCCATATATTTCCGATTACATCTAAAAAATTCAGCATGGTATGTTATAATGGAAAGTGAAAATTACCGGGATACCGTTCTGCAGGTACCGGTATGACCAGACCGATCCGCCAGTTGACCGCTGTGATCGAACAGACAGCGGAACTGGATTTCCGCCCGACCAAAGAGGGAGGCAAATTGCGGAAACAGAAGGATGAGATCGGAAACATGGCAACAAAGATCCACATTATGCGAAAGAAGCTCCGGGAGATGATGGGAGACCTGCAGCAGACACAGCAGGTACTCGAGAGCAACGCGGAGGATTTGAATCATCTGATGAAACAGAACAGTGCGTATGCAGAAGATAACTCCGCTGCAACGCAGGAACTGGCAGCCGGGATGGAAGAGACCAGTGCAAATGCGGCGCACATTGTGGAAAACGTTGGAATTATGAGAGAAAGTTCCGACAATATCCAGCGGCTTGCAGAGGATGGAGAGAAAAATTCCGGACAGATTCAGGAGCGTGCCGGAGAGATGGAGCGGATCAGTACGGAGTCCCGCCACAAGACAGACCAGATGTATGCGGTCATGAAACAGAAGACGGATGCCGCTGTGGAGCAGGCGAAATCCGTACAGAAGATCAATGCGCTGACAGACAACATCAAACAGATTTCTTCCCAGACAAACCTTCTGGCATTAAATGCCAATATTGAGGCAGCCAGGGCTGGTGAAGCGGGCAGGGGATTTGCGGTTGTTGCTTCCGAAATCGGAGATCTGGCAACGCAGACACTGGATACCGTTTCCACAATTGACGAGATTGTAGGAGAGGTCAACAGTTCGGTTTCCAATATGACCGAATGCCTCACAACGATTATGGAATTTCTGGAACAGACCGTTCTTGGGGATTATGAGCATTTCGCACAGGTGGGGGAGCAGTATCATGCCGATGCGGACACATTCCAGCAGATCATGCAGCAGACAAAAGAAGCAGTGGATGCATTAGAGCAGCACATTGGAGAGATCTCTTCTACCGTATCAGAGATCAACTCCATGGTGGAACAGTCCACAGATGGAATCAGCGGTATTGCCGAGAAATCCGGCAGTACGCAGAACCTTGTAACCGAGGGTTACGACAAGCTGCAGGAGTGCACACAGTCCGTCAATGTGATCCGGGATTTTGTCGCACAGTTTCATTTGGATTGATAATTGTCCGAAGATAAGTTAAGACGTGGTTAGTATAGACTAATATGAAACCCTTTAAATATAGGAAAAGGAAATTTTACATCGGAAACGAGGAAAATTATAATGAAGAAAATATTAAAACCGGAAACCACAAAACCACAATATGTTGTGACAACAGACATTACTTATGCGCAGGTTGATTCCTGGTTCGGTCATTGCCGGAGAGATCTCAAACTGGATCTCATCTATCCGGAGGACGGGGAAGGAAAGACATATCCATGTATTGTATGGATTTGCGGTGGCGCATGGCAGCGCATGGACAAAGCAGCGCATCTGGCATATCTGGGCACACTGGCGCAGGAAGGGTTTGTTGTTGCCAGCGTAGAGTACCGGACATCCAACGAGGGAACGCATCCGATGCAGCTGTGTGATATCAAGGCAGCAATCCGATATCTTCGTGCATATGCAAAAAGATATCGGATTAACAGTGAAAAATTTGGTGTGATGGGAGAATCTGCAGGAGGATATCTGACATGTATGGCAGCACTGGATCAGGATAAAAAACTGGATACAGGTGAGTATCTGGAGTATTCCAGTCAGGTACAGGCGGCCTGTCCGTGGTATCCGCCGACCGATGCGTCCCATTTTCCATATGATGATGTGGAAAAGGCAGCCATGTCTTCAGAGTCGCTGCTGATGGGATTTAATGTTATGACACATCCGCAGGAAGCTTATGAGAATTCCCCGGTTTCCAAAGTGACACCGGATGCGCCGCCATTCCTGCTGATTCATGGAACCAAAGACAGTACCGTGCCTTTTTCGCAGAGTGAGGAATTGTATGATGCGTTAGAAGCAGCCGGCTGTGATGTGACATTGCTTGCGCTTGATGGTGCAGAGCATGCGGACCTGATGTTTTTCCAGGATGAAGTATGGCAGCAGATCATTGCATTTTTTAAACGGACATTATAATAAGTGATCTGGTATCCGGATAAGAAAAGGTTCAAAGATTAATTGATATGAAAAAAACAGCAGATAATATTCGTATAATAGGAAAATCCGATGGCCCGACATCCGTTTTTATTGCCGGAAAAGACAAAAAGAAAACGTTAAGACAGAAGATAGAAAAGAGCATGTATGACTTCCGGCGAAAGCGTGTAATCAAATTTCTGAGGGCAGATTCGCACTCTGTGGATGAGGTGGCAGATTATGTGGTCAGGGAACTGGGGTATACCGAAGTAAGTCCATCGGATGAAACATACCAGACAGAATATTCCAATATGCGCGCATCGTTTCTGTTGCAATATCGTCCGGAACTGCTTGGAGATCTCACGGAGCCCCAAAGACCACAACAGTGGGATGAAAAAAGCGTGATGGAGTTTATGAAGCAGATCGAACAGAGAACCGAGGCTGCGCGGGCAGTTCCAAAGACAGAGTTTGATATTGATTTTCATCTGTACCGGAAAACAGGCTGGGATTTTGAGATGAGTATATCAATAGAAAAAACATATGAAAGTTTCAGTGGCTCCGCATCCGGCTCGACGCGGGTGATGCGCAGATATGGGGCGGATTTTCGAAAGGTGTACCGGTATTACGGCGTTTCGCAGGAGGATATCAGGCAGCATACGAAACGGTTTGAGGAAGTGGTAAGACAACTGACGGTCAGGTAAAATGAGGGCAATGGGGAGTGGTTGAAGGACATATACAGAAAAAGTTCTTGATTATGTCCTTCTTTATCTAGCTGGGACATATATAGAAAAAACTGTTTTGTATGTCCCGCAAGACGGCGCTAATGGGATATAATAAATGATTTTTTGTCTATATGTCCCCGTGCTGATGGAGAGGGGGACATAACAAATGACTTTTTCTGTATATGTCCGAGCGCTGGAGTAGAGGGGGACATAACAAGAGAATTTTCCGCTATATGTCCCAGTGCTAGAGGAAAGAGGGACATAACAAGTGACTTTTTTGTATATGTCCAGCGCTAGAATGCAAAGCCCGGATACTTAATGTAAACAGTGGACACAATGCCGAATGAATCCATATCGTATTGTATCCGGCATGACATTTTAAAGGATGTTTTGCTCAAGAATCGAAGCGAGGTGCGCCATATGCTGTTAACAGAATTTGATGAAAAGAAATTTGCAAAGTCCATGTGGAAAGAGGGGCATGAATCAGGCTACACCGAAGGTCGCGAATCAATTCTTGGAATTCTGGATGCGATCAACAGGGGAAATGATACCGTAGAAAAACTCACCGCATTGGGCTACGATGCAAAAACGGCACAAGAGGTATTGGAGAAGAAATTATAGAATGATTTGAGGGTCAAAACCACCTCGTAAAAAACGGGACATATGTAGGGGGAAGTTTTTGATAAGTATTCCTTTCATATGTCCCAATTTATTAATTTAAATATGCTTTATCTAATCAATGGAAATAGTATACTTGCCTTCCTTGTCTAAAGCTTTGGCCTGTAAAGTATATGTTCCGCTATTTGCTGGGATTTTGTCCATAATAACTGATTTTCCTGCTTTTATGTCTTTGGTTTTACCTATTTGTTTTCCATTACCACCAATAATTCTTACTCTGATTGAACCGGGATTTCCTGCATAATTTGTTACTGTAGGGGAGTCAGAGAAAATATTATTAGAGGAGGTTACATTATAATAATAACTTGTACCAAGTCTGGCATCTCCAGTCCATTTTACTCGTGGTTGAACAGTGTAAGTTTGATCTGTACTTATTGTTTGCTCATTAGAAATTTCAGATGCTGCGAAAGTAGGAATTGTTGTTGCAGTTAGTGCAGCACAAATTCCCATAATAGCAAAGATTTTTTTTGTTTTCATAAATATTATCCTTCTTTCTATATGTATTTTTATTTTAATAGCATAAAGCATTAAAATCATCATTAAGTGATGGATTATGTAAAATTTAAATTATATCTTCCGGGTTTACATTTTACCTGCACAATGTAATTTTTATTGTATTTCAAACAATGTAAATTTATGGATTCTCCAAGTTTAATAGTTGTATCCTTTAAAACAATTGTTTGGTTCTCATCTAGAATGCGTATGGTTATATCATAGGGATTGTTTATGTCATTTATTACTTCTTTTTTATAAAAAACAGATGAAAAAATCAAATAATCACCGTCATTTATGCGTACTTGAAACCATTCATCCGAACCATGGTTGTTATCTATGAATGCTATATCCATGGGCATAAAAAAGTCGTGAAGTACTCCTACTTCCTGAATGGCAAACATAGCAGTCATTACAAGAAACGCGGTAGAAATAATTGCAGCAATCATTTTGATCCGGACTTTTTTTCTGATTTTAAAAAATGGAGTCTTACTGTCTCCGACTTCACTAAGTGGGGGACATTCGATCGGATCTTTCATGGCTGCCAGTTCGTTTTGACATTTGCTGCAATGATTTATATGGTCTTCAATAAGTTTTCGGCTGTCGTCAGAACAGACGTCATCAACATATAATGGCATTAAATCTCTTACGATATCACATGTTATTTTCATCTTCAATTACCTTTCTGATCTTTGTTTTTGCACGGAAATAGTTAACGCGCGCCCAATTTTCACTTTTGTCAAAAATTTCTCCGATTTCTTTAAAACTCATTTCCTCGTATGCACGCAGCCAGAACACTTGTCCATAAGGGTGCTTTACCTGTCTTAAAGCAGATAGCAATTTTTTGGTTTCTTCTTTTATGAGATACGCGTCCTCAAGATTCCTCTGATTGTTTACTGCTTCAAAAGATTCTAAATGTTCGATTCCGACTGTGGTTTTATGTTTCTCTTTTTTCAGATAATCAAAATATAAGTGTTTTGCAATCTGACATAACCAGACCGAAATTTTACAGTTTCCGTTATAACGGTGCGCTGATTTGTATGCCTGATAAAAGGTCTCCTGTGTCAGGTCTTCTGCCAGATCAAAATTGCCGCATAAGGAAATTAAAAAATGTTTTACGGTATTTGCATACTCCATGTACATCGTTTCAAGTGGAGTATTCTTTTGCATTTTCCTGTTTCACCTCCTCGTATTGCGCAATCTATATATAAATAGAATTTTTGTTTGTTTTGTTACACTTTCATTATAAATTATTTTTTGAAAATGTGCCAGAAACGGATATTGACACATGAAAGCAAATTGACTATAATTGTGTCAAAAACAAAAGTGGCACGGGAGGCATATGACAATTACATCATTGAAAAGTGCATTGCAGCGAATTGCGCAACTGGAACGGGAAAACGAACAGCTTCGAGCGGAACTCGAAGTATATAAAAACCGCAATACCGGCGGGAGAAAAAAACATGACGAAGCCTGGATGACTTCTTACCGGGATTTTGCTGTAAAATATGAGAGTGGGATGACAATTATGGAAATTGCTGCACAGGGGGAAATCAGCCGTAGGACAGCGTACCGGTATAAAGCTTATTACGATGAGCTGCAGAAAAATAAAGGAAACATGCATGAGTGAGGGGACAAAACGCAATATTTCTGTTGTAAAAGATGCAGATGGAAACAAAATTGTTGTGATAAATGATATTATATTTAAGGGAAAGAAAATAGCCTGGGATGATGTCGAAAAATATCTCAGAAAATATTTTGGTGAGGTTTATAGTATTGCAGAAGATAAAGAAATTGTTTTTATAGGAACAGAATTGCCAGGGGAATATGCAGGATCTGTTTACACGAAAAAATTAAGAGGGATGAATGCAAAGGCAAAAGCAAATGCAGTACAGATTTTACCGGAAATGATAGAGATAGCTTCTAATGGTGTATTTGAACATAACCGCAAAGCAAAACATGCGCGCGATGCGAAGATGGGCTGGTATCGGTATGATACGAGATTTGCATTGCCAGTATATAATGATCATGGGGAAGTGGACAGATATAATATCTTTACAGGTCGATTATTGATACGGCACGCTTCCAGTGGAAAGAAGTACCTGTATGATGTTCTGGAAATAAAAAAAGAAACGAGCAAGTCCTGTCAGGCATAAACCCTACCCGGTGAAAACCCATTTCTTAATATAAAAAGAATACCCCCATTTCATTTTACAGTCAAGTAATTTTTAAATTTTACTGTATACAGATGATCATTTGTTCCTGTTCACTTAGTATCTAAACAGGAAAGATCATCTGGACAGCAGCAAAAACACAACAAGGAGAACCAATTGAATTTACTCGAAACATTAAAACATTATTTTGGATACGACAGCCTGCTAATGGGACAGAAGGAACTGATGGATGGAATCCTGCAAGGAAAGGATGTCCTTGGCATTATGCCGACAGGCGCGGGGAAATCCCTGTGTTATCAGGTTCCGGCGCTGATGCTTGAGGGAATTACGCTTGTGATCTCCCCGCTGATTTCGCTCATGTCAGATCAGGTCAAGGCATTGAATCAGGCAGGTGTGCATGCAGCCTACATCAACAGTTCCCTGACGGAAAACCAGATACATGCTGCGCTTGCCTATGCAGCGCAGGGAAAATACAAAATTATTTATGTGGCACCGGAGCGGCTCAACACTGCGCGTTTTCTCGACTTTGCATATTATGCCGACATTTCCATGGTGACAGTGGATGAGGCACACTGTATTTCCCAGTGGGGACAGGATTTTCGGCCGAGCTATCTTGAAATTGCGGATTTTTTAGCAAAACTGCCAGACCGTCCAATTGTCAGTGCATTTACCGCGACCGCCACAGAGCGCGTCAAGCAGGATATTACCGCAAGTTTGCATTTGCAGAATCCAGTGACGGTCGTGACAGGATTTGACCGCCCGAATCTGTTCTTCCGTGTAGTCAACCGCAAGGGCGGAAAAGAGACGGACAACAGTATCTTAAATTATGTGAAAAGGCATGAGGATGAGAGTGGAATCATCTATTGTGCCACGAAAAAGAATGTGGACAGTGTGTATGCCCTTTTGTTGCAATATGGCATTGCGGCGGGACGTTATCATGCAGGTCTGTCTTTAGAGGAACGGAAAAAGAATCAGGATGATTTTACTTATGACAGAATCCGTGTGATGGTTGCAACCAATGCATTTGGCATGGGAATCGACAAATCCAATGTGCGCTATGTGCTTCATTACAATATGCCGCAGAGTCTGGAATATTATTATCAGGAAGCTGGACGCGCCGGGCGTGACGGGGAAGAAGCGGAGTGCGTGTTATTTTTCTCAAAACAGGATATCATGATAAACAAACGCCTGTTGCAGTACAAATCCACATCCGGGCAGGTATCCGATGATCCCGTGGTGCGGGCAAATGAGCAGAGGAAACTCAATGAGATGATCCGTTACTGCGAGACCGATGAGTGTCTGCGCCAGTTTATTCTGTCCTATTTCGGGGACAACAGTCCGTGTACCTGTGAAAAATGCAGCAACTGTGTGGTCGTGGAAGATGAGGCGGAGGAAACTTATATCCGGACCGGAAGAGAGAAGAAAAAGGCATTGCAGCTTGCTGATCTGACACCGGAAGGGCAGGAACTGTTTGAGCAGCTTCGCAAATGCCGGACGGAACTTGCCGTGGAAAAAGGTGTGCCACCGTATATTATCTGTTCCGATAAGACATTAAAAGATATGTGTGCCAAATGTCCTGTGGATTCCACCGCGATGGCAGTCGTGTACGGAATGGGAGCACAGAAAATCGAAAGTTACGGTGCGCGTTTTACACAGGTTATCACAGCATTTTTGAACGAGCATGGTGGAGAAACTGCCACAGCGGAGGCATTTTCCGGCATGACAGTAGACACCACGACAGCAGCCCCAGCAAGAAAAAAGAAGCTGCCGTTTTATATCGCTCCGGAAAAACTCGATGAGGTGGAACTGACTGACACCTGTATGCTTTCAGAACTGACAAACCGGATCAATGCGCTCTGCGAAGAGAAGGATCGAAAGAAACTGACCGCTTCATTTATCAATCAGCTGCTTGTGGAAAAAGGATATCTTGAGGAAACCGTGCAGGGAGAAGAAAAGATAAAGCGTGTGACGGAAAAGGGAAAAGCCGTAGGAATCCGGGAAGAGGAGAGACAGGCAAAATACGGAAGAAATTATTATGCACTGATTCACACTCGGGAGAGCCAGCAGATGATTATGGAGGAACTGGGGAAATATTTGTTACAGTTTACGCCAGCAGTATAATTGTCCCCTGCTTTGTGTTATACTAAAACAAAACGATAAAGGACAGGACTATTCTATGAAAAAAACAGGAATCATGACAGACAGCCACAGTGGCATCTTAGAAAATGAAGCATCTAAGCTGGGGATTGCCGTACTGCCAATGCCTTTTTATATTGATGAAAAATTATATCGTGAAGGGGTGGATATTTCCAGAGAGGAATTTTATGAAATGCTTCGTAAAGGTGCGGATGTGGCAACATCCCAGCCGTCACCGGAGAGTGTGATGCATATGTGGTCAGCCATGCTGCAGGAATATGAAGAACTTGTCTATATTCCGATCAGCAGCGGTCTGAGCGGTTCCTGCATGACGGCACAGGCAATGGCACAGGAGGAGCCGTATGCCGGAAGAGTATTTGTTGTAGATAATGGACGCGTGTCTACGCCGATGCACCGTTCGGTCCTCGATGCCGTGGAGCTTGCAGAGAAAGGATACCGTGCACAGAAAATTAAAGATATTCTCGAAAAAAAACAGAGAGCATATGGTCATTTATGTGGGGCTCAGCACGCTGACATATCTGAAAAAGGGTGGACGGATCAGTTCTGTTGCAGCTGTGGCAGCAGATGTGCTGAAGATTAAGCCGGTTATGAAATTTGGTGTGGGAAAGTTAGATGTCTATCAGAAGTGCCGTGGAATGAAAAATGCGAGAAAAGCAATGATAGATGCAATGAAAAAAGAATTTGAGACGAATTTTAAGGAGGCTTATGAAGCAGGAAAATTATATCTTATGGCTGCATCAAGTTCTACCGCAGAAGTAACGGAAGAGTGGATACGGCAGATCAAAGAAAGCTTTCCGGGTATGGATGTCATGTGCGATAATCTGTCGCTGGGGCTGTCCTGTCATATTGGACCGGACGGGCTGGGAATTGCCTGCTGTAACAAAGCAGAATAGTATTTTAGAAATTTATCCGTGCGATAAAAGCGTTAGAGAAAATGATGCGGTTCTTTCAGCAGGGAAAACGTTCGCCTGCAGGGAGCATTTTTGTGGGATATCAATATACCCACCGCAAAAAGCGATGGGTATCGTAACCGGTTTATTTGCCCCGTGATGCAAAAAAGTCATCAATTGCCGCGTGCAGTTTCTGAGGATTCATGCTCTTTAATAAATAACCATCTGGTTTTAAAGACATGACATTTTTTACGGTTTCTGCATCATTTTTTCCAGTCAGAAATATGATCGGAATATGGTGAAATTCCGGATCTTCCCGGAGCATCTGCATGATCTGGCTGCCGTCAACGATTGGCATGGCATAATCCAACAGAATCAGATCCGGGGTGTTTAAGGTCAGGTATTTGATCGCCATTGCACCGGAGTTTGCCAGTACAACCTGATAGGTGTCTTCAAGCAGTGCCTTGATTTTGCGCAGGATAATACCGGAATCATCCACAGCCAGAATCGTGCGTTTTTTCAGCTGATAGAAATCGTTCATCTGTGTGCAGACATTATCGACCATATCGCCCACCGTAATCGGGCGGGTGAACACATCCATGACCATCTGCTGTGGGAGGGTCTCCCACAGCAGTTCCAGTTCATCTATGTTTCCCATAATAAATACCGGAGTCTTGTTTTTTATCGCCTGGTCAACCATTACTTTTACGCTGACCGCTTTTTTTAAAAGCTCCGGGCTTGTGCAGATCAGGTAACCACTTGGTTTTTCCGAGATGACAATGCTGCTGGCTTCTGCTATCGTTACAATTTTTACTTTGACATTTTGTTTTTCAAAAGCACTTTCTAATGATTGTGCGAGATAACTTTGTTCCTCCATCAGGATGAGAAATGGGCTTTTTATTTCGTGCATAATGTCTCTCCTTCTATTGTAATAAATTGACCATTGTATCAGTTAATTTCATAATTTCTTCCATTTCCACATCTGCAACGCAGACACGCAGCTGTTCCATCAGGTCTTTGAGCTTATCCGGTGTCTGAAACGTATCCATGGTTTCCATGGCATGATCCACGCCATCCATGTCAAACTGTTCTACACACTGATGCATCTGCTCAAGAACGGTAATCCAGTCATCAGAAGAAACTTCCTTTTTGCTGCTTTCGTTATCTTCCACATAAGGACGCAGGAGGGACTTAAGACTTCGGTACATGGCAAGCATCGGTCCTGTTTTTTCTTCAAGTGCAGCAAGATTTTGTGCATTTCCATACATTTCCAGTTCCTTTGCAGCTTCGGACAGACCGGGGGCACCGATCAGCAATGCGGAACTTTTTAATGCGTGGACTTCAATCGTATAATCCTTTATTAATTGTTCCTTTAGACATTGTTCAATTTTTTTGGATTTGCTGTCGATGGTGTTGTAAAAAAAATCTGTATGATCTGTTTTAATGCTTCCTCCGATCCGCAGTAGGGCAGACCGTTTTCGAAGCGGAATCAGGGGTTTCAGAATATGAAAAAATAGATCTGCAGGCATATGAAAAACAGGCGGATAAGCTGGTAAAACAGTTAAAGAAATATCAGAAAGATTATGAGTATGTAACGTTTGAATCCAATATTCATGGGGATCTGCGAAAAACGGATGTGGAAAAAATTCGGAAATCCTTTGAAACCGGGACTTAATAAAATTTTTAGAAATTTTATTAGCACTCATACTTGACGAGTGCTAATAACGTGCTATAATAGGGGCATAAACAAAGAACAAAACGTTTACAGGAGGAAATGACTTATGTACGATTTATTTGATACATTTTTTAACCCATGGTATGACGATAGTGAATATAACAAGAAAGCCCCGAAGCAGCAGGCATCGCAAAACACACAGAATCTGATGAAGACAGATATCAGAGAACTGGCAGACGGATATGAGCTGCAGATGGAACTGCCTGGTTATAAGAAAGAAGAAGTGCAGGCAGCATTGCACAAAGGCTATCTGACGATCAGTGCAGCCAAGAGTGCAGAAGAGACCGTGGAAGGTAAGTATCTGCGCCGCGAGCGTTATACCGGAAGCTGCCAGAGATCATTCTATGTGGGCGAGTATCTCCGTCAGGAAGATATCCGGGCAAGTTTCCAGAACGGTATTCTTACCCTGTTTGTTCCAAAGGAAGATAAGACAAAGACAGAAGAAAAGAAATATATTACCATTGCGTAATCCTTTATAAATATCCCCTGATTTTTGAGCCGTTGCAGGTATTTTTCCTGCGGCGGCTTTTTTCGTGTCACAATTCTTTTTTCCGAAGAAACAAAACTTTATATACAGGTATAGAGGCAAGTGGCAATGATTGATGTTGCTTAATGATGAAAAAGGCAATATAATAAATGGATTGAGATGAAATGACACAGGAAAAAAGAGAGAATTTTATGTTTACAAACGATACGATTTTTTATAAAAAACTCTGGAGTCTTATGCTTCCGATGATGCTGCAGAACCTGATGCTGGCACTGGTTGCCGTGGCAGATGCGTTTATGCTCGGAGGGATGGACCAGAATTACATGTCGGCAGTTTCGCTTGCCACGCAGATTCAGTTTATCCAGAATATGCTTCTTTCTGCTGCAACCGGAGGACTGGCGATTCTCGGGGCACAGTACTGGGGCAGGGGCAATATCAAAACGCTGGATGATATTTTCTGTATGGCACTGCGGCTTTGTGGTCTGGTGTCGATTGCATTTTTCATTGCCTGTATCTGTTTTCCACAGTATCTGATGCTGTTTTTTACGGATGAACCGGTATTGATCGGTTATGGCGTGCAGTATCTGCGGATTGCCGGATTTTCTTATCTGCTTACAGGAATTTCCCAATGCTATCTGGTGGTTATGAAAATCAGCGAGCACGCATTGACGACGGCATTGATCAGTTCTGCTACGGTAGGGATCAATATTGCACTGAATGCCATTTTGATCTACGGAAAACTGGGCATTACCCCGATGGGTGTCCGGGGTGCAGCAACAGCGACATTAAGCGCAAGGATGATAGAACTGGCCTGTTGTATCCTGATTTCCAGCCGTCCGGGCTACATCCGTCCGTATCTGACCCGTCTGTTTCAAAGAAACCGGGAACTGGCACGGGATTTCCGGAAATGCGCAATGCCGATTCTCGGTGCGTCCCTGTTCTGGGGAGTCGGATTTACTTCGTATTCTTCTTTTATGGGACATCTGGGAGTAGACGCGGCCGCTGCCAATTCTGTGGCGGCGGTTGTCCGTGATATCATCTGCTGCCTGAGTGCCGGAATTTCCGGTGCGGCGGGGATTATGGTCGGAAATGAGCTTGGTGCCGGCAACCTAAAACGGGGGAAATTATATGGTACGCGGATGATGAAGATTTCCTTTGTGTGCGGAGTTGCCATGATGGTTCTCATGGGAATTTCGGCACCGTTTATTTTGCATTTTGTCAAACTGACACCGCAGGCAGCCGTATATTTAAAGGGAATGTTTGTTGTGCTCTGCGTCTATATGATTGGCCGCTCCGTCAACGAAATTACCATCAATGGCGTGTTTGGTTCCGGCGGTGATACAATGTTTGATGTGTACAGCCTTGCCGTAACAATGTGGGGAATCGCGATTCCACTTGCCGCGCTTGGAACTTACCGGTTCCACTGGCCGGTGATTGTCGTATACGCGTGTACCTGTATTGATGAGGTTGGAAAAATTCCGTGGACACTCTATCATTTTCGGAAATATAAGTGGGTGAAGGATCTGACGCATACGGGGATGGAGCAGAAAGAAAAATCATAAATTTATAAAACATCAGCTGGTCGTATCCCTGCGGATCAGTACCGGTGTAATCTGTTTATGGATCGGTTCCGAAAGAGGAACCGGTCTTCTTTTTTTGCGTTCTTCCATCTGCTGTACCAGAAGTTCTATTGCGGTTTTGGCGATCAGGTCGATCTGCTGTCCGACCGTTGTGATAGGCAGAATTGCCTCGCTTGCAATCGGGGAATTGTCAAATCCGACCAGTTCATAACTGTCAGGAAAGCATCCGTATTTTTGGAAAATCAGGTTTAAAAACATATTTGCATAGGTATCATTGGCGAGGAAAATCCCCTTTTTTTTGCATGGATACTTCTCATCAATATCAGAGAAAATGTGCTTCATTTGTGCAAAAATGTCCTGATAAGAATCCCCTATTACATTTAAATTCAGTTCATAAGGAACGTGATATTCCTGACAGGTATCTTCAAAGGCACGGATACGGTCATAGGCAGGGATGGACTTTGGAACATCCGCATTAACGTGAATCAGTACATCGCATTTGTCTCGGATCAGAAGCGTTGCCGCCTGGAGCGCACCCATATAATTGTCGCTGGTTACGCCACAGATATGTTCGGCTTCGCGCTCAATGGCAATGACCGGGATCTGGTAAGAAGCCAGTTTTTCAGAAGAAAGAGTGTGACTTAACACGATCAGACCCTCAATCTGGTATGCCATCAGTTCATCAATGTACTGTTCCTCCTCGGACGGTCCGTTGTCGCTGACGAATACGAGAAATTTATAATGAAAATCGCGGTAGCTGGAAAGAATCTGTGTAAGCATTTCCGAATAATAGTGCAGATAAAGGTTCGGAATAATGATTCCGATAAATTCACTCTTTCCATTGGCAAGAACCTTTGCAAGCTTATTCTTTTTGTAACCCAGAGTATCAAGAGCCTGTGAAATTTTCTCCTGATTTTCAAGCGTCAGGGAGTCCGGATGATTAAAATATCTGGAAATGGTTGTCTTTGAAAAATTCGTATATGCTGCAATATCTGCAAATGTTACCTGTTTCTTTCCCATCTGAAAGCTGTCTCCTTTATCTGTTTTATCCATAGTATAACAACCGGAAAGAAAAATAGCAATGAAAAAAACTGGTTACGTAATCGGTTACTTTAATGAATAAAAGTGTTGACATATCGGAAACTTTGTAGTACTATCAGAATATAAAGTAACCGGTTACTTTACCGGTTACATCAAAGCAGAACGAGTAATACGATGAAAAGGGAGGAGCAATCGCATGAAAAAACTGGCAAAACAAGTCGGCTCTGCGAAAAAAACAAACCATGGGGAGTAAGCTGTCTTATATAAAGAAAAACTGGCAGCTGTATGTTTTTTTTTTTCTGATGCCGGCACTGTTACTCACAATCATTTTCAAGTATCTTCCGATGGGAGGACTTCTGATTGCATTTGAGGATTACAATGTCATTAAAGGAGTTTTGGGAAGCCCGTGGGTGGGGCTGGAATATTTCCAGAGATTTTTATCATCACCGGATTTTATGAACTACCTGCTGAACACATTAAAGCTGAGTATCTTTGGACTTCTCTGGAGTTTTCCGATACCAATTATTCTGGCACTTTTACTGAACCGTATCCGCAAGGCGGGGATTAAGAAAAAAATCCAGCTGCTGATCTATGCACCGAATTTTATTTCCGTCATCGTGCTCTGTGGTATGGTGCGTATGTTTTTATCTCCGGTAGGACCGTTAAACCGCCTGTTGGGAACGAATACAAACTGGATGACCATGCCGTCCGCATTCCGTACCATTTATATTGCAAGCGGAATCTGGCAGGGAGCAGGATGGGCATCCATCATGTATACTGCAGCATTATCCAATGCAAGCAAGGAACTGGAAGAGGCAGCCATTGTGGATGGTGCAAATCTTTTGCAGCAGATCTGGTATGTGGAACTTCCGGCAATTAAGGATATTATCGTGATCCAGTTTATTTTACAGGCCGGAAACATTATGAGCATCGGCTTTGAAAAGGCATATGCCCTGCAGACAGATATGAACTTACCGGCTTCTGAAATTTATCAACCTATGTATACCGGATAGGTCTTTTGAATGGCGATTACGGTTATTCTACGGCAGTGGGACTGTTTAATTCGGTGATCAATGTGATCCTGCTTATATTTGTGAACTGGGTGGTAAAGAAATTAAACGATGGAGAAGGATTATAGGAGGAACGTGAAATGGAAACAGTTAGTAAAATGAAATATTCACGGACAGACCGGCTGGTGCTTGGAATCGGTTATGCCATTCTTGGACTGTTTGTTCTTTCAATTGTTGTTCCGCTGGTCTATGTAGTTCTGGCATCTTTTATGGATCCGACTGTTTTAAATAATCAGGGACTGAGTTTTCACATCAAAGACTGGACACTGGATGCATACCGGCGTGTGCTGGAAAACGGAATGATCTGGCGCGGATTTTTAAATTCGTTTTTGTATTCACTGGCATTTGCGGCAATTTCCGTATTTGTCACATTGTTAGCAGCGTATCCGATGTCAAAAAAAGAATTTGTCGGAAGAAAATTTTTTAACGTGATTTTTCTAATCACCATGTTTTTCGGCGGTGGAATGATCCCGACGTTTATTTTGATCAATCAGCTTCATATGGTAAATACCGTATGGGCAATTCTCATTCCGGGAGCATTTAATGTCTGGAATATGATTCTGGCAAGAACGTACTATCAGTCCATTCCAAAAGAACTGCGGGAGGCATCCGCAATTGACGGGGCAAATGAGATCCAGCATTTCTTCCAGATTATGATGCCGGTGTGCAAACCGATTATCGCGGTGCTGGCACTGTGGTCTTTTGTCGGTATGTGGAACAGTTATTTTGATGCGATGATTTACTTAAATGATGCAAACTTACAGCCACTGCAGCTGGTTCTGCGTTCCATTCTGGTACAGAATACACCGCAGCCGGGCATGATCGCGGACATTCAGAGTACCGCGGAGATGGCAAAAGTTGCCGAACAGTTAAAATACGCAACAATTGTAGTATCAAGTTTACCATTGCTTATTATGTATCCATTTTTCCAGAAGTACTTTGATAAAGGTGTTATGGTTGGATCGGTAAAAGGTTAAGCAGAAAGGACAGGTACAGATATGTGGAAGAGAAAAATTAAAAAATGCCTGGCACTCGGACTGGCATTTGCTATGATGACCGGCGTGGCAGGATGCGGAAAAGAGCAGCATCTGGAGGCAGAGATCAATCCGGATATACCGGTTTCAGAAGTGCAGTTTCCACTGAAAGAACAGGCAGAATTATCATTTATCACAAGTGCTCCGGCAACCTCTACGCAGAATCCGAACGAGCGGATTATTTTTAAGAGACTCGAAAAACAGACGAATGTACATATTGACTGGACCTGTTTTGTGGCAGACCAGTTTTCCGATAAAAAGAATCTGGCACTGGCACAGTTTGGAAACCTTCCGGATGGTTTGTTTAATGCAGGAATGAGCGATTATGATCTGCTTCGTTATGCAAAGCAGGGAATTATTATTCCCCTTGAAAATCTGATCGATAAATATATGCCAAATCTTCAGGCTGTATTTGAAAAATATCCGGAATACCGCACAATGTGTACCGCACCGGACGGACATATTTATTCATTTCCGTGGATTGAGCAGCTTGGCGCAGGGAAAGAAGCCATTCAGGCAATCGGGGATATTCCTTATATCAATAAAAAGTGGCTGGATTATCTGGGACTGGATATTCCAACGACAACCGATGAACTGGAACAGGTGCTGATTGCGTTCCGGGATCATGCGGATGATCTGAAAAAACAGTTTGATATCGAGGGAGATGTGATTCCGATGTCATTTATCATCAACAATGGCGATCAGGATCCGGCGATTCTCATCAACGGATTTGGCGAAGGATATGGAGATACGGGCGATCATTTTGCCGTAAAAGATGACGGAACCGTGATTTATACGACCGTGCAGGAAGGTTACAAAGAAGGCATCGAATGGCTGCATAAGCTGGTAACAGAAGATCTTGTAGATCCGGAGGCATTTACGCAGGAGTGGTCAACCTATGTGGCAAAAGGTAAAAATCACCGTTACGGTCTCTGCTTTACCTGGGATATTGCAAATATTGACAATAATACCGATTATGTGATGCTTCCGGCACTGACCGGTCCGGAGGGAGCCAGAAATATCACAAGACAGAATAACAGTGAAACAAGTGGGTTTGACAGAGGCCGCTGCGTGCTTACATCCAGCTGCCGGAACACGGCACTGGCGGCAGCCTGGATTGATCAGATGTATGCGCCGCTTCAGTCCCCGCAGAATAACTGGGGAAGTTATGGGGAAAAGGATTCGTTTAATATTTTTGAACTGTCCACAAATAAAGATGGCGGTGAAATGTTGAAGCATCTGGATCTGGGCGACCAGTCACCGGTAGAGGTACGTGAGGCGCAGTCTGTCAACGGTCCGCTTGCAGTTCTCAATGAGTATTATGATGTGTATGTCACACAGCCGGCGGATGCTAAATGGCGTCTGGACAATATGCATGAAACATATCTGAAGGATATGAAAAGCAAGTATGTATATCCGAATGTGTTTATGAGTATTGACGATACCAATAAAGTATCCCAGTATGATACCGATATTAAAAAATATGCGGAGCAGAAAAAAGCAGACTGGATTTTAAATGGCGGAATCGACAAAGAGTGGGATTCCTATTTAAAGAAAATGGAGAAATACGGGCTTTCCGATTATCTGGCAATCAAACAGAAATATTTCGATCAGTATCAGGAGTCATTGAAAGAAGAAAAATAAACAGGAGAATTTGTATGAGTGAGATGTTAAAAAAAGCAAGAGCATATGAGGCAGAAAAAGCAGCACAGACCGATAAAAATACCAGACCGTTGTTTCATATCTCGGCACCTGCCGGATGGATCAATGATCCGAACGGTTTTTCCGTTTACGATGGAAAAATCCATCTGTTCTACCAGTATTATCCATATGCAAGGGAGTGGGGACCGATGCACTGGGGGCACAGTGTGACAACGGATATGATAAGCTGGGAACAGCTTCCGGCAGCACTTGCACCGGATCAGGACTATGACCGGAACGGATGTTTTTCCGGAAGTGCTATTGAAGCGGATAACAAACATGTGCTGGTCTATACCGGTGTCACAAAGATTACACTGCCGGACGGCAGGGAAGAGGAACGACAGAACCAGTGCATCGCATTCGGGGATGGCAGGGATTATGTAAAGTATGAAAACAACCCGGTTGTGACCGGGGAGATGCTGCCGGAAAACTGCAGCCGGATTGATTTCCGTGACCCGAAAATCTGGAAGGAAGAGGACACCTATTATCTGATTGTCGGAAGCAAGGATAACAGGCAGATCGGACAGGTCGTGCTCTGTTCCAGCAAAGATTTAAAAGAATGGAAATTTGAGACCGTTCTTGCGGCAAACAGTACCGGAAAAGTCGGAACGATGTGGGAATGTCCGGACTTTTTCCCACTGGGAGATAAACATGTACTGATCTGTTCCCCACAGAATATGAAAGCGGAAAAATATGAATTCCACAATGGAAATAATTCTGTTTATTTTCTTGGAAATTATGATAAAAATTCGCATATATTTGAAAAAGAAGAACCGCATACGATTGACTACGGACTGGACTTTTATGCACCTCAGACCACACTTCTCCCGGATGGGCGGCGTGTGATGATTGCATGGATGAAGTCATGGGATGCCTGTGTGGTGCCGGATACGCAGGACTGGCAGGGCATGATGACTCTTCCGCGGGAACTGGAAGTAAAAGACGGACAGATCTGGCAGCAGCCGGTTCGGGAGATTGCGCAGTATCATAAGAATCCGTGCCATTATGAGCATGCAGAGATTGATGGTGAGACAGCACTTTCCGGCATTTGTGGACGGACGATGGATCTGACTATTACAATGGATGAACAGGATTTTAACGTTTTTTCCATACAGCTTGCCGCAGATGAGGAATATGAGACAAGTTTTACTTATCATAAGGGAACAGGAATATTGGAGATTGACCGCACATACTGTGGTGTGACAAAAGATGTGGTCTGCGTGCGCAAAATTAAAATTGCAGATCCAAAAGGACTTAAAAAAATGCGGTTTATTCTGGATCGTCAGTCCATTGAGCTTTTTATCAATGACGGGCAGCAGGTGGCAACAACGGCGGTCTGTACCCCTTTGGAGGCAGAGGGAATCCGGTTTTTCAGCGATAAAAAGATGTATATTACGGTCGAAAAGTATGATATTGTATTATAAAAAGTAACAGGAGGAAGAGAACATGGACGTAGTGGCTTTGGGGGAACTGCTCATTGATTTTACCGAAAACGGAGTCAGCGGGCAGGGCAATCCGCTGTTTGAGGCAAATCCGGGAGGCGCACCGTGCAATGTGCTGGCAATGCTGTCGCGCTTAGGACACAGGACGGCTTTTATCGGAAAAGTAGGAAACGATTTTTTCGGAAAGCAGCTGGAAGATGCGATCACGGAAGTCGGGATTGATGCAGCCGGACTTTTAAAGGATGACAAGGTGCATACGACGCTGGCACTGGTGCATACGTATCCGGATGGGGACCGGGATTTTTCATTTTACCGCAATCCGGGCGCGGACATGATGCTGATGGAAGAAGAACTGCCGGAGGAAATAATCCGTGGAGCAAAAATCTTTCATTTCGGAACGTTATCCATGACGCATCCGGGTGTCCGCGCAGCAACGAAAAAAGCGATCGCGGTCGCAAAAGAAGCAGGTGCGCTCATTTCCTTTGATCCGAATATCCGCAAACCGCTCTGGGACTCCATGGAAGATGCCAGGGAACAGGTGTTATATGGTCTGGGACAGTGTGATATTTTAAAAATATCGGATAATGAAATCCAGTGGCTGACGGGTAAAGAAGATTATACGGATGGAGTCCGCTGGATACGGGAACGCTATCCGGTTCCGCTCATACTGGTTTCCATGGGAAAAGAGGGAAGCCGGGCGTATTATAAAGACAGAATTGTGGAGGCAAAGCCGTTTCTTCAGCCAAATACGATTGAGACGACCGGTGCGGGAGATACGTTCTGTGCGTGTGTTCTGCATTATGTGCTGGAGCATGGACTGGAGGGGCTTGAAGAGAAAAATTTGAAAGAGATGCTTCGTTTTGCCAATGCGGCGGCTTCTCTGATCACGACGCGCAAAGGCGCGCTCCGCGTGATGCCGGAGAAAGAAGAAATTGAAAAAATGCTATAAGAAATGGGAGGGCAGTGCCCTCCCGTTTCTTACAAAGAAAATGGTTCTATCTTACATGTATGAATCCTGCTTTTGGTATCGTAATTGATTCCGACCAGTAAAAGGTTTCCATGATACTCTTTCAGGCTTTCACAATATTGTTTTTGTTTAATCTGCGTGATTGCGCCCTGTGCACTATGATCCCATTTTAATTCGATAACAAGTGCTGGTTTATCCGGAAACTTCTTCCGTGGAAGAAATACCATATCCGCAAATCCCTTACCGCCGGCAAATTCCCTGTGTATCGTATAGAAATTGCGTGCGGCATAGAGTGCCAGTGAAACCGTATAACTTAACGCATTTTCATCATTATACTGGATATGTGATGTCTCAAAATGCGCCTGCTGAATCCCAAGTGCTACCTGTTCTGGCCTTCCCTGCCAGATTGCCTGCAGGGTGTCTGCTGAATTTTTCAGGGCTTTAGAGATTTCGCCCCAGTCGGATACGGAAACACTGTTAACGTATTCTTCACGCACTTCATTGTTTGGTATTTTTACGGTTTTGTTTTCGTAGTCATAGCTAAGATAGCCCAGATGGATTAAAAGAGTCAACACATCATCTTCGGTGCGAAAGGTTGTCATATCATTGGTAAAACTTCCGGTATTGACAGGAACGGATTCCCCGGCTATCATACTGAGAACATCATCTTTTAATCCTTCAAAATTCATATCGATATAAATCTGCAGGGCTTCAAATGTTTCTGTCTGGTTCCAGTAATTTCCAATTTTCCCAAAACGCATGCAGCTTACAACAGACCTCGGATTATAGATGGATGGTATTTTTTCAAAAGAGTATCCATTATACCATGCTTTTATTTCATCCAGATCCATATGATAATCTGTACAAAGGGCAGCGACTTCCAGTTCGGTAAAGCCGACATAGGATGCAAGAGGTCCCGGATTTATCATGGAAAATTCATCAAACATATTTAAAGCGGAATGGGTTCCGTATTTTTTGATCGGAAGAATTCCTGTCATATAAGCGAGTGCAATACAGGACTTATCTTTTAGCATATCCCTCAAAAAATCCAGATAGATTTCCTGGGCTTCTTTATCCTGTTTGTATTCCCGGAAAATACAGTCCCATTCATCAATGATTACGACAAAAGGACAGTTAGTTTCCTGATATACATCCTGCATGGATTCAATAAGATCTGTATCATCAAAATAATCAACATTCGGGTATTCCCGTTTTAAATCCCGCAGTACCAGCCGTTTCATGCGATCAAGCAGTTCATAGATGTTTTTCGTCCGGCTTAAAAATTCCTGCATATTTAAAAACAGGGTGTTGTATTTATTACGATAGGTGTCAAAATCCAGATTCCGGGCAATTTTATATGGGGAAAAGAGTTCTTTTGCATCACAGCCACGGCTGTAGTAGGCAGCAATCATGCTGGCGGTTATTGATTTCCCAAAACGGCGGGGACGGCTGATACATATATATTTCTGCAGAGTCTGTAAGACAGAATTTGTATAGGTCAATAATTCTGTCTTATCCACGTAGATATCAGAATGTGTAATTTCGTAAAATTTTTTTCCATCCTGGTTTAAATAATTTCCCATGCAGTACCCTCCTCTAATTACACGTTTGCCCGTGTAAATGTATCATATCACAGGAATGCCTGCAGACTCAACTATTTCCGCAGAAACAGCACACTTACATACTATTATGCGATTAAATATACAAAATAACAGGATTATGTAAATTATAATCTGATATTCTCTTGGAAAATCTGGAAAATACCAGTATAATTTTCTTAAATGAAGATCGGAGAAGGAAATCATGATTAATCGGGAAGACATGCTCGAACTGACACGGCGCATGACTCCGGCGCGGTCACACATTGACCGGATCGCCGGTGCATATTATGATGCAGAAGGATATATAGATGGTACATTCAACACGCATTTTTTAAAACTTTTCACAGCAGAAAAAACGAAAAATCTGGAACTGGCGAAGGCAGTTTTACAGGCAGAGACCAACAAACAGCTGAAGGATTACCGGATTCCGGAAACCGCAAGAAAGCCGGGAAGTATCTGGCAGCTTCTGGATGGAATCAAAGAGTCCGGGCTGCAGAACGATGCGTTTTTGGATCTGCTTTATGAAATGATCGGGGAACATGTTGCACCGGGAAAAGAAAGTTATTGTTTTTTGTTTCATGGAATGTATGATGTTCCAGTGAAAGGAACCGATAAGGAATGGCAGGAAGGTTCGGAGGAAGTATATAATTATCTGCTGTGTGCCGTAGGACCGCTGGTGGGAGAATATGAGCCGGGGCTGCCGGAAGCAGGATTTTTATATCCGGCTTTCCGGCAGAGAAGTACGGCATGTAATTATATAAATCTGTATGAAACAGCTGCTTATCAGAACCTGTGGAATCTGTTATGGAAATAGAAACTACATACGGAAACATTTTTGAAGTTCTTTATATTCACCGAGAACAAGCAATGTGGTACCAGACTGGAATACGGTATTTGGAGAAATTGCCATATTAATTTTGTCGTCTTCCCGGATGGCAACAATATTGATTCCGAATTTTTTCCGGATATCCAGTTGACCGATTGTTTTGGAAATCCAGTTTTCCGGAACTTCCACTTCAAAAATTGCATGTGCCTCATCCACCTGAATATAATCGCGTATGTGATCGGCAGTATACCGTATAGCAGCCCACTCTGCAATCTGTTTTTCCGGATAAACAACTTCGTCTGCACCGTTTCGCAGAAGAAATTTTTTCTGTACATCCCGTTCTGCACGCGATACAACCGTTTTTGCACCGAGTTCCTTGAGCAGGGAAGTAGTTTCAAGGGAATTCTGGAAATTTCCACCTATCGTTACCATACATACATCAAAATTACCAATGCCAAGGGATTTTAAGAAATCGGCATTGGTACTGTCACCGATCTGAGCATTGGTGACAAACGGAAGAACCTCATTGACACGTTCTTCGTTGTTGTCGACTGCCATCACTTCGTGACCGAGATCGTTCAGCTGTATGGCAACATGTCTTCCAAATCTTCCTAATCCAATTAATAATATATTTTTCATGGTATTTTCAACTCCTTTTTAACCAACTGTTATCTTTTCGAGCGGCAGTTTTACTCCATTTTGTTTTACGGAAATTGCCGCATAAATTAAGGTAAGCCCACCGACTCTGCCGAAAAACATCAGAAGGATCAGAATCAGCTGGGACGGGATGCCGAGAGTTGGTGTAATTCCAAGTGTAAGTCCGACGGTTCCGACAGCGGATGCCGTTTCAAACAGGCAGTCCAGAAGCGGAAGGTGTTCGATGGAACTGATGGCAATCCCTCCAATAAAGAAAAAAATGATATATAAAGCAACGATGGTGGCCGCATTTTTAATGGCATGACTGTCAAGCCGCCGACCGAAAATTTCAATGTCCTCTTTCTGGCGGAACGTGGCAACCATATTTAAAATAAGGACTGCAAAAGTTGTTGTTTTCATGCCGCCGGCAGTAGAGCCGGGAGATCCTCCGATCAGCATCAGAAGAATCATAACAGATTTTGATGTCGGTGTCATTGCTGTAAGATCTGCGGTGTTAAAACCGGCAGTTCTTGTTGTTACAGACTGAAACGTGGAGGCCAGCAGTCTGGTGCCGGTTGATGAACCCGTAAAATCCACAACAAAAAAGAATACGGCCGGAATTATAATAAGTAAAGCCGATGTCCAGAGAATGACTTTGCTCTGTACGCGATAACGTCTGATATGCCATTTATGGGTGCAGATATCGTCCCACGTCAGAAAACCGATGCCACCAATTATGATCAAAAGCATAATTACAAGGTTGATCAGTGGGTTGGCGATGTATCTGCTCAGAGATACAAAAGGCTGGCTGGAAGTTCCCAGAAGGTCAAAACCGGCATTGCAAAATGCAGATACAGAGTGAAAGGCTGCCATCCAGATGCCTTTGATGCCATAATCACGGAAGAAAACCGGAAGCATGGCAGTCATGCCGAGCAATTCAATAAATAATGTACCCTGTACGCTGAATTTGGTCAGGCGGACAATACCGCCGATTTTCGGTGCAGAAATTGCATCCTGCATTGTACTGCGCTGCATGAGCGAAATTTTCCGTCCGGATAAAATGGCAAAGGAAACAGCAACGGTGATGACACCCAGCCCGCCGGTCTGGATCAGCAGCAAAATAACTGTCTGACCAAAAGAAGACCAGTAACTGCCGGTATCCTGTACAACAAGCCCTGTGACACATACCGCTGAAACAGAGGTGAATAGTGCCTCATGAAAAGGAGTCTGTGTTCCGGAAACCGAAGAGACCGGAAGCATCAGCAGCAGTGCGCCGACAAAAATGACAGCGGCAAAGCCCAGTACAATTAATTTAAAGGAGGAAAGTCTTTTCTTCCTGTGAACCACTTTTGACATATGTTTAAATTTCTCCTGTATTTATTCTACGTATTATAACATCATCTACATAATAACGCATTTGTGAGGATATACGAATTTACAGTAAAATTTTTGTAAACTATTATGCGTTTGTATCAAAATGCGAAAACAATGGTGGGATTTGTAAGAATTGCAGTTGTAAATATATAATAACGGGGATCAGAATTTGTATGGAAGGTGTGGAAAAAAGAATGGTATCAGAAACTCAAAAGGATACATGTTGATTATTTACAGAATAGAGAGAAAGTTCATCACCTTGTTGTGAAAAATTATATAAACTTATATAGGGTGTAGGAAGTTGTATGAGCAATGCATTTTTTAAAACTTTCCACAGAAGAAAAAACGAAAAATCTGGAACTGGCGAAGGCAGTTTTACAGGCAGAGACCAACAAACAGCTGAAGGATTACCGGATTCCGGCAGAGAAGTACGGCATGCGAATATATAAATCTGTACGAAAAAATTAAAATATGGGACATATGTGGGAAAAAGTTATGAAAAGATCCTGCGAGAAACAGGGGAGTGGACATATGTAAAAAAATTTGATGAAAAAGTCCCTTGAGAGACTGAAAACGGGATGCATACACCAAAAATAAGACAAAAAGTCCCGTAGTGATTTCTAAATGGGACATAATTGCAAAGAAAGTTGCTATATATCCTGAAGAGATAAATTGCCGGGATATCTATGTAAAGAAAAATTTTATATGTCCCAACAGAAGGGAGGTGCGGGATATATGAATTTACTTTTTTTCCGATATATCCCATTGTTAAAAAAAAAATATAAAAATTTACTTTACATGAGAATGAAGTTGTGTTTTAATAACGTCATATTAATGCACAGAAAGGAGAGGTTTTTATAACAATTTATCATCAGATTTTTCGGAGAAGAGAAGGCTTACGAAAGAATTACAACAAATCAGTGAAGAACTATTGCATCTTCCTGATGGAAAAATTATTTGTGTTCACAATGGAAACCGGGTGAAATGGTTTCACAGTGACGGTCACACACAGACGTATATTCCAAAGAAACACAGAGAATATGCACAGCAGTTGGCATACAAAAGATTCTTATTGGAAAAACAGACAGAGTGTAAAAAAGAACTGTATGCATTAGAACTTTATCAACGACATGCAGTTGGTGAAAATAAAAAGTCGGACAGGTTTCTTTCAGAAGATCCAGCGTATCAGGAATTGCTCTGTCCATTCTATCAGATGGTTACGCAGGAAGAACTTATATGGAGTGATACTTCCTATCCTAAAAATCCCAATTATCCCGAACAATTGAAGTATAAAAGCTGTAAAAATGAATATGTACGATCCAAGTCAGAAGCATTGATTGCAATGAATTTATATATGGAAAAAATTGCATACCGTTATGAGTGTGAATTAAAAATCGGGAAGGCGGTGTTTTATCCGGATTTTACAATTTTTCATCCGCTGACAGGAAAAGAAATTTACTGGGAACATTTTGGGAAGATGGACTTGCCTGAATATGCAAAGAATGCCGCGGATAAGTTACATATGTATGCGAGAAATGGGATATATCCGGGAGATCGGCTGATTACAACATATGAGACTATGGAGCAGCCGCTGGATACTGCAATTGTGCAAAAGTTAATTACTTATCATTTTAAATAATTCTGAAAGGCAGGAAAATGAGAGTATTTTGCTCTGGAAATTTATATACAGGGTATGTTGATAAACAAATAAGTATCATCTGATAAAGATTTTGTGGCGGTATTAAAAGGTGGGACATATGCCAAAAAAGGCAAGGAAACCTCCCACAGAAATCCGAAAGCAGGACATATGCAAAAAAAGGCGAGGAAACCTCCCACAGAAATCCGAAAGCAGGACATATGCAAAAAAAAAAGGCGAGGAAACCTCCCACAGAAATCCGAAAGCAGGACATATGCAAAAAAAAGGCGAGGGAACCTCCCACAGAAATCCGAAAGCAGGACATATGCAAAAAAAAAGGCGAGGGAACCTCCCACAGAAATCCAAAAACGGGACATAATCAGAAAGAAAATCTGCATATGTCCCAACAAAAGGAAAATGTGGGACATAGTCAAAAGAAAATCTGCATATGTCCCAACAAAAGGAAAATGTGGGACATAGTTGAAAGAAAAAGCTCCATATGTCCCACATCCTATTTAAGTTTACCTGAAATAAAATTTGAATAAAGTTTGTCAGGTTAGGGTGTGAGCTTTTCAATTTTTTTGTGATGGTCAATAAATCAGCCACCATTTTTACAAGGTTTAATCAAACTCAAGTTCTTCATCTGCAGATTCTGAAACAGACGTTTTGTGAATATACCGGTTCATTAAATTTTTCGGAACAGAGATGTCTTCTTTTATCAGTAAATCCAGTCATACAGGGGACGTATGATATAAAAAGTCTTGCGACCTTCCAATAAAGACTGCGGACCTAATGGGTCAGCAGTTCTTCATAAATCCCCTTTGTCTGGGTATCGTCTACACCGCCCATATAGTAAGTTTTCCCATTTGCGGAAAATTGGATGAACGCATCATTTTCTGGATTTAAGAAAACATTGACATCCTCTCCTCCGGAGATGGTAAATGTGCCTTTTTCCAATGTATCCATGCTGGTGCCGTATGTTCTGGTCCAGTCCGGCAGATCACTTGCGGTAAGAAGTGTGGGATCTTTGATTTCACTAAGCGGAATCTGATAATCTGTTTTCAGATGCTGTGCGCATAGTGTGTGGTTTTGGATCACCAGATCAATGGGAGTAAATTCCTCCTGAATCAGCCAAATGCATAACAGAGGGCAGGAAAGCATCATAATGGCACTGAAAATAGTAAGTCCTTTTCCGAGGGATGTGGCCATATTTACCGTTGTCCCGATGCCGACGCGCTGTTCTACCATCGTATGGGGATCGGATGGATTGTAGTAGAGGATGCCGCCGATCCAGTTTCTGTCATCATTTTCATCGCTGGTCAGATTCCGTTTTTGTGCATAGCTCCGGTCAATTTTTTTCAGCTTTATCATGCAGAAAATGCACAGCAGGAGTAAAAGCAGTGTATAAACAATCATGCCGGCGATGGAACATATTCCCATGTGTCTGGCAGACAGGGTAAGGATCTCCAGAAACAGGATCAGTGCCGTGTTTAGCCAGCAGGAGATCAGCCAGAAGTTCTTCCAGAGGTTTTTCTTTGCGCGTGCATAATTGATATTCACGTCACTGTCCGTACTGATGACGGAAACCGGCTGGCGGTCTATCCATACAGCTGCAAGCCAGAAGACCAGCCCGCAGGAGGCACCGATCAGACAGGAAATCCCAAGCCCGCTGGACTTTGGAAGCAGCAACAGGGCACTTGCAATACTGATGATATTTGGCAGGAAAAACGGGAGAAACCGGACTTTTCTTACGGAGCCTGCCTGTTTTAATTCCACATAATGTTCTGGCTGCCGGTCTTCGTACAGATGGTTTTGCGTTTTCCATGTTTTCAACCGGTGATTCGCACGCATGATCGGCAGGGAAAGCAGAAAAATCGCTGCCAGAAGCCAGAACATCCAGATGGTAAGCTGAATGGACATATGGGAGGTCAGCAGACTTACAAATGGAACAATCGCAAGGAGAATGGCGTAGTAACGCATTTCCTTTTTGAATTTTTGCCGGATGTCTGCGACGGTGGCATCTTTTATCCATTCTTTTTTCATGTTTACAGCAAACAGGCGTCCGTTCTCATACTTGTTTTGTGTGGAAAATAAAAACAGCATGATAAAGACGATCGGATACATGGTTGCAAAAAAGATAATATTCATAATCATAACAATCACCCCTTATAGATGCGTTTGCATAAGTCGAAAAATTCTGTCTGCGTCATGCCGCTTACTTTCGCTTCGGAAATGATCTGGCGCAGCAGTTCCTGGGATTTTTCCGACAATTCTTTATTCGTTTCAAATTCCTGCCGCACGCGGGCACCGCTTCTGCGGTCGGTGTAGATGTAGCCCTCCTGTTTTAAGAGGGTGTAGGCTTTGCTGACGGTCATGGAGTTGATACCGATCTCCTCTGCCAGTGCCCGCACGGTGGGAAGTTGTTCGCCCGGAGCAAGCCGCCCGTCCGAAATGCCGAGCACGATCTGATTGCGGATCTGCTGGTAGATCGGAATCTCGGAGGCATCATTGATGGAAATTACCATGTTTTCTCCTTCCGTAAATATCATACAGTATTTTGTATTAGCTACAATAATACAAACAATACAAAATGTCAAGTAAAACAAGAAGGAATCTCAGGCATTGAAAAATAAATAAAAAATTGAATAATAGGTTATAGAAGGAAGGGAAATTATTCTATGAAAAAATCAATGATCTATCGTGTATTGATCTATATTGCAGGATTATTAATTCTGGCGATGGAATCGTACAGGCGATTGCGGATTGTATTCACAGAAGTGTCGGATTTACGAAGAACTGTTTTGATGTGCTCAACGTGACAATTACGATTGCGATCAGTCTGGTCTGCACCGGGCGGTTGCATGGGATCGGGATCGGAACAGTGCTTGCCGTGATCCTTGTAGGGCGTACGATTGCGGTCTTTAATCATTTTACAAAGGAAAAACTGACGGCACTTGCCGGAATCGAGGAGTAAACAGGCGGTTACTTTTCCAGTGGAATTACTGCAAACGGGGAGCGTTCCCTGTTGTAGGTATGCAGTAAACCATCTGGAAAATTTCAAACCGCAATCTACATAATCAATTCTAAAAATATTCGTTTTCTATATAGTATAAAATAATCAGGAAATTCTCAGGAGAATAATTATTCAATCAATTTCATTTCAGTTTTCGTGAGCTCAAGTCAGGGCATATTTCGAGCGTGGTGGTGACGAAAATAAGACTATACTATTGAATCAGAAGCATCTGATACCTATCTTGTACTATCTTTTTTGGTCAGTCAGTTGTTATATATAGTTTTTGATTGTGTGCTGTTTAAACTGACACCTGTGGATGTCGAAGCAAAAATCGTATGATGTTTATAAGTAGGCAAATATGGATGCATTTTCCTAGAATATTGCGAAGAATAATATAATACTTTACACAGAGATTTTAATTTTCTGAAATGAACACGAGTACAAATATTGCAAATAGTAAAAATGCACAAAAAACTAATGGGAAATATGACACTACAGACAAAAATGCAAAAGAATATTGACATTAACAAGAACAGGTAATATATTTAATTTACAAGATAAATGTACACGTGTACAACACGACGCAGCAAGAATAGTTGAAGGTTATTTGCTTGACGAAGCAGAATAATTGGACATATTTCAGAATGGAGGATATATGAATAAGTTTAAAAAGTTTATGGCATTGGGATTGGCGGCAATGATGGTTACATCACTTGTAGCCTGTGGTGGATCAACAGGTAATGCAAAAAATAAGAAATCAGATTCATCAAAAGGGACAACAGTTACTTTCTGGAATAGCTTTACCGGAGCTGATGGAGATATGCTGGTAAAGATGGTTGATAAATTTAATAAGGAAAATACTGATGGAATCAAAGTAAAGATGGATATTTCATCAGATTTTGACAGCCAGTTATCAACAGCATTTGCAGCTGGCGAAGGGCCAACAATGATTCTTAGCTCAAGTGCTTACAGATTTACATATGGGGACTATTTGCAGGATGTTAGTGATGTGTTTGATAAGACAGATTTGAATAAGGATGATTTTATTCAGTCATATTTGGATTATTGTTCTGATGGTGATAAAACATATTTCGTCCCATTCCAGGTAGTTGGATACTATATGTACTGGAACAAAGATCTGTTTAAAAAGGCTGGTCTTGACCCTGAGACACCTCCTACATCATGGGATGAGTGGCAGCAGGATGCAGCAAAGATTTCTGATTCAACCCAAAATATTTACGGCTCAGGAATTTCTTATGATTATGCCTACCAAATTGCACACATTATGCAGAGATTTGGGGGATTGGCTGTTACTGATGATAATGGAACGTGGAAGGCTAATTTTGAAAATAATGCGGGATATGAGAATTTCCTTAACATGTACAAAGATATGGTGGACGATGGCGATAATCCTCTTGAAGCAGATACGGATTCAATGATGAGTGCTGGACAGGTTGGAATTACTGTTGGAGGTCCTTGGGTAACAGCAGGACTTGACACTGCCGGGGTGGATTATGGTATCGGGCTTATTCCACAGGGCGATGCAGGAGATATGAATTCTGTTGAGGTTATTGGATTTGGTATTACAACAGCAGCAAGTGATGCCGAAAAAGAAGCTGCTTATAAATTCATCGACTGGTGGAATACCCAGGATAAAGATGGAAGCAGTCCTGCTTTAGAGTGGTCTCTTCAGAATGGATTCCCGGCATATACATATTCAGTTCAAAATAACAAAGAATATAAAGCTAATAAGAAACTGAGCGCCATGTCGGCAGCTAATCCGGAAGCTCCTACAGATTTTATAGTTGATTCAAACTTCCCTGGCATTAATTCTGTATTATCAGATGTTATTCCAGAGATGATCAACTCAGTGGCATTTGGTAATTCATCGGTTGAAGATGCGTTAGCAAAAGCTCAGAAATCGACCCAGAAGATAGTTGATAAATACAACAAATAGCAGGAAACATAAATAGCAAAAAAGAAGGGGCGGCTTTAATAAAAGGTCGCCCTTTCAATAGAAAGGTTGAAGTAATAGATGGAAAAAATAAGAAAGTATTGGAATAGACCATCCCGAAGTGCATATGTTTTTATCGCTCCTTCAATAATTTTATTGATATTATTCAATATAATTCCCTTAATTATGGCATTTGGTTTAAGCTTTTTTGATGTCCCTATTACGATGAATCATGCTACATTCGTAGGATGGGATAATTTTGTAGAAGCATTTCATGATCCACGCTTTATAAACAGTTTAAAGGTTACTGCGATTTTTACAGGCATTGAGGTACCTGTGCAAGTATTAGGGGCCTTGGTAATAGCAGCATTTATTAGCAAAAATAATAAGAGAAATAAGTTTTTACGTGCAGTGTACTTTCTCCCTGTTATTTGTTCTGCAACTGTAATAGGTATTATGTGGAGAATGATTTTACATTCAAATATAGGCTTTATAACGGCTGCTTTACAGTCAATGGGATTAGGAAAAATTAATTTTATGAATACTCCGGGACTTACAATATTTGTAATCTCGTTTATATCAATATGGAGAAGCTTTGGTATTTCGACAATAATATATGTTACTGCAATCCAGCAGGTATCACCTTCATTATTTGAAGCAGCTCAAATGGATGGGGCGGGAAAAATTCTTCAGTTTTTACATATAACAGTTCCTTCCATACGGCCTACATTCTGGTATATCATGATGACCAGATTTGCAGGTGCTCTTCAGATTTTTGATATCATATATGTAACGACAAACGGTGGACCAAATTATACTACAGAGTCAACTGTTAGTTATATATATTCAAGAGCGTTTTCATCAAATTCAAGCATGGGATATGCATCGGCAATGTCGGTAGTACTTTTCATTATTATTATGTTCATTACTGTCTTGATGTATAGAAGAATGGTAAAGGAGGACTAACGGTATGAAAAAGAAAAAAGACGATAAGTATTGGGAAAGTATTCTTTAATGTACCGGTTGCTTTGATATTGATCATAATTGCTTTGCTGGTTTTAGTGCCGGTCATTTGGATGACATTTAGTGCTTTCAAGACAGAAAGAGAGATCATTTCATGGCACCTACATTTATTCCTAAAACATTTACACTTGAAAACTTTGTGGACGTGCAGGGGCGAATTAACATTATTCGTTATATTGCAAACTCTGTAATATATGCAGGTGTAACAACTGCTTTAGCTGTTGTCGTAAATAGTATGGCTGGATATGCATATGCATTTTATGACTTTAAAGGAAAAACGGGAATGTTTTTGATGACTCTTGCAACCATGATGGTTCCTTTTCAGGTAATTATGGTTCCGCTTTTCCTTGTTGTATACAAGATGGGAATGTATGACACTTATTGGGGACTTATAATTCCGAGAGTGGCAGTTGCTGGTTCAATATTTATGATGAGAGCTGCGTTTACGGGGATACCGAAAGAAATGGCAGAGGCAGCCAGAATTGATGGCCTGTCGGAATTTGGAATATTCTGGAAAATTATGCTTCCGCAGGTAAAACCAGCGGTAATAACATTGGTTATTTTAAGTGTTAATGGCTCTTGGAATGATCTGTTATGGCCGATGATTGTTACAAGCAGTACAGAAATGAGAACACTTGCAAATGGATTAGCATTATTTATAGGACAAAATACTATTGAATATGGTGCTGCTTTTGCAGGAGCACTTGTTTCATTACTGCCGATGTTTGTACTTTATATGTTTGGACAGAAGTACTTTGTTGAAGGCATGAGCAGTGGTGGATTAAAAGGATAGGAGTTGAGGAAGATGGAAACTACAAAAGTAGTATGTAATAAAGAATTTCAAATTGACAGAGTAGATTCTAGATTGTTTGGCTCTTTTCTTGAGCATATGGGAAGAGTCATATATTCTGGAATATATGAACCTGACAACAAGAATGCTGATGAAGACGGCTTTAGGCAGGATGTGATTGATCGCGTAAAAGAAATGAATGTAACAACAGTACGTTATCCAGGTGGTAATTTTGTTTCTGCATACCATTGGGAGGATGGTGTTGGGGCTAAAGAAAAGAGACCGCATAAACTTGATCTTGCATGGAGGTCAATTGAAACAAATGAATTCGGTACAAATGAGTTTATGAAATGGGCAAAAAAAACAAATGTTAATCCTATTTTTACGGTAAATTTAGGAACACGGGGTGTTGAAGATGCTGCACATTATCTTGAATACTGTAATTTTCCTAGCGGAACACAGTATAGTGACATGCGTAAATCTCACGGTGTAGATGAGCCATACGGAATAAAAAAATGTGGTGTTTGGGGAATGAGATGGACGGAAGCTGGCAGATAGGACACAAATCAGCGGAAGAGTATGGAAAGATTGCGGCTGAGACCGGAAAGGTTATGAAGTTGATAGATCCTGATATAGAACTGATTGTATGCGGAAGTTCTCTGTCAAGTATGGATACATATCCTGAGTGGGATATGGAAGTATTGGATAAAACTTATGATGTTGCAGATTATCTGGCACTGCATCAGTATTATGCAGGACAGGAAAAGGGAACAAAAACTTTTCTGGCACAATCGGTTGATATGGAAGAGTATATTCATACTATTAGATCTGTTGCACAGGTTATCAAGCAAAAAAAACGTTCTAAAAAAGATATGAAGTTTAGCGTTGATGAGTGGGGCGTATGGGCTGTGCCAAGCAATACTGTAAATAATGAAATTGATGAGAAACCATGGCAGATAGCACCCGCAATCAGTGAACAGATTTACACCCTTGAAGATGCGTTATTGTTTGCAGAGATGCAGATGGTAATAATTAGAAATGCAGATGCAATTAAAATCGCATGCCAGTCACTTCTTACTAATATAAGTGCATGTATTATGACAGAAAAGGGTGGGGGGCATTGGTTACAGACTATATATTATCCATTTTATTATTTCGCAAATTACGCTAAGGGGATAGTTTTAAATGTCTCGAGTACTGGGCCAGTATATGACTGTAAAGAATTTAACAATGTGCCTTATGTAGATTCTATTGTTGTATGGAATGATGAGGATGGAGAGTTAGTCTTTTTTGCAGTAAATCGTGATGAAGATAATAAACAGAAAGTGTCACTTCAATTGTCGGATTTTGAAGTAGATAGTGTAATCGAAAGTATCGGTATGACAGCAGCAGATAAAAAAATGACAAATCAATTTCAGCATGATGCTGTTAAACCGGAAACAGTTGACAATGTGAAACTGGGCAATGGGGAGGCGAAAGTAGTATTAAAACCATTATCATTTAATGTGGTTAGATTAAGAATAAATCAGTAACAGGAATATATAGTGAATCCTGAGAAAATCGTGAGTTCATTGATGATAACAGGCGATTATGGTATACTCTGACTAGAAATATACGGGGGTACGGATATGGCAATTACAGTAAATCAGATAGCAGAGCAGTGTGGTGTTTCCAGAACGACAGTTCTTAGAGCTTTAAATGGTGGAAGTGTGTCAAAGGACACTAAGGAACGAATATTGCAGGTTGCTAAAGATAATAATTATCGCCCGAATCTTCTGGCTAGGAGCTTAAATCATGGAAGAACAATGTCACTTGGGGTTGTAACAATCAATATCGAAAACATGTACTTTGTACAATCATTAAATACTATTAATAAAGAGGCTGATAAAAGAGGATATTTTACTAATATAGTAGTTTGTGATGATAGCCTTGAATGTGAGAAAAAACTTATTCAGGGTTTGGCTGAACGTCAAATGGAAGGGATATTGATTAACCCAATAAACAAAGGAAAAGAATTTGAAGATTTTCTCTTATCACTGCATGTTCCGGTAGTATGTATTGGCAATCAGGTATCAGAAAAGATTACAACTGTGCAGGTAAATGAAATGGTTGCGACCATGGATGCGGTAAAACATATTGTATCAAAGGGCTATGAGAAGATTCTGTTTATCTGTCCTCCGCTTGAGATGAAAGAAGTGAAAAATACTTATACGCATGAGCAGAGAGAATTGGGATTTAGAAATGCTATGGGGATGTATCCAGATGTAAATATGCATGTAATTGGAAAAAATGAATTTTTACAAGAAGTGCAAACAGTTTGCAAAAATAATCTGGATAAAAGAACCGCTTTTCTTTGTTCAGGAGACAGCTATGCATTGATGATAATGCAATGGGCTGCTAAGGAAGGCTATGAAATTCCAAAAGATTTTGGATTAATGGGATTTGATGATATCAGTGTTTTACAATATATTTCTCCAAAACTTACAACGGTTTCGACAAATGTTGAGGGAGTTGCATCTACTGCGGTAGTGGAACTTATCCAACAGATAGAATCAGAAGTATATTCGCCTAAGTCTATATATTTGAATCACAAAATATTAGATAGAGATACATTATAATTACCGTATTCATATTTCCTGTGCGAATAAAGGAGATATGAATATGAATAAGAACAATTATATAGAAACTGAGTACAATAAACCATTTATTAGACAGCGTGCAGATCCATATGTGTATAGGCATTCGGATGGAAGCTATTATTTTACAGCTTCCGTGCCGGAGTATGACAGAATAGTATTGCGACGGAGTAATACTTTAAACGGGTTAAGAGAGTCAGATGAAGTAACTATATGGAAAAAGCATGATAAGGGAATCATGAGCGTGCATATTTGGGCACCAGAGATTCATTATCTAGACAATAAATGGTTTATTTATTATGCAGGAGGAGATATTGATGATATATGGGCTATAAGACCATATGTGTTAGTGTGTGAAGGACAGAATCCGTTAAATGATCCGTGGAAAGAACTTGGAATGGTAAAGGCAACTGATGCTTTTTCTTTCAATGATTTTTCATTGGATATGACGGTGTTTGAAAACAAAGGTAAGAGATATTGTGTATGGGCTGAGAAAGTAAATATCGGTAAGAAAATATCTAACTTGTATATTGCAGAGATGAAGTCTCCTACAGAACTTGCTACAGCGCAAGTACTTTTATCCTCTCCTGATTATGAATGGGAAAGGGTTGGTTTTTGGGTAAATGAAGGACCGGCAGTAATCAAACATAATGGAAAGATTTTCTTGACATATTCAGCAAGTGAAACGGGAGAATGCTATTGTATGGGAATGCTGAGCATTGGCGAAAATGAAGAGATTTTGAATCCTCGTGCTTGGAAGAAGGAATGTAATCCTGTTTTGAAAACTGATGTTGATAAGCAAATATATGGACCAGGACATAATTCGTTTGTAAAAGATGAAACAGGTAATGATGTAATGATTTATCATGCCAGACAGTATGATGAAATTATAGGTGATCCGTTGTATGATCACAATCGTCATGTTTATCGGATGAAAATAAAATGGAATTCAAGAGCTGAACCCGTTTTTAACTATGGCAATAACTTTTAACATGATTTTCAGAAAGAATAAGGAGGAGCCACTAAAACAAGCAAATATAAAAACAGACCGCCTAAGTGAAAAATCAAAAACAACACTTTCGCAGTATGACCGCCTTCGCATGATTCAAAGCCAATCGGAAAGGAAGGTGGTATAAATGAAGTCAAAAAATCAAAGCGGCTAAATTTCCATACCGAAAATACATCGAAGATCTGGAAATGAATCTTCTTCCGGAAGGAATGCGAAAATGCCTACCGGAGCTGTGTACGCTGGATTTTATCAGAGAAGGAAAAAACATCATTATGACCGGCAATCCGGGAACCGGGAAAACGCACACGGCTATCGGACTTGGAATAAAGGCCTGTGAACAGGGCTATCGTGTCCTGTATACAACAATTCCTTATCTGGTAATAGAACTAAAAGAAAGTAATAGCAAGCAAAAACTCCGCACATATCAGAAACGCTTTGAAAAATACGATCTGATCATAGCTGATGAGCTTGGTTACATATCTTTTGATCGGGAAGCTGCTGATTTGTTATTCACAGTCCTTTCATTAAGGGCATCCCAGAAATCAACCATTATTACTTCAAACCTTACATTTGAGAGATGGGACGAAATCTTCGGAGATGCCGCCATTACAAGTGCAATCGTTGATAGGCTTACATACAAAGCTTATCTGATTGATATGGAAGGCGATTCCTACAGGCTCCGTGAAACCCTGCGGAACAACGGAACCGACTTCGAAACAGTAGTAAAATAGTAACTGCACCTGTGGCAGTAATGCTGCAGGTGCCAAACTTGGTCTAAAGTGACCTAGTTTTCAATGAGCGGTTGACCGAATTTTCGGTTGACAAATACAGCAAGTATTTATTACAAAATAAAAAGATCTCAGGATTATTTCTAAGACTGAGATTTTGATTACATAATAACACTGACTAAAAGGCCCTTCTATTTTACTGAATTTCTTCTCCATTTTCATTTAAAAACTTGTATTGTATATCATAATCAGATGGAATACTCGACATGTCCAAATAATATACAAATGGAATATTATTAATTTCTATATTTTTGGTTATATCAGATCCATTTCGTGGCGATATGACAGCCTGTATGGTACTAACATTTTCATTATTGCAGACTATGATATATCCGGTATTCAGTTTACCTAACCTTAATTGCCATCCTATATCATTCAAGGAAATGGCATTTTTATATTTATATTTTCCATCCTGATTTTTGGAAAACTGTGCTGCATAATAATGATATGTTTTGTCGTTTTCCCCTGTCATTCCGACAACTATGGTAGTATCATTATCTACAATACGCCACACTCTATCATATCAACTTCAGCAGATATATTTTCTTTTTCTTTCACAACATCTAACATTTCATCAGGTGTACTCACTTTTTTTCCGCAAGCAGCAAGGCATATCGCCAAAGAAAGGATAAGTAAAACGGTTACTTTTTTCATCTTATTCCTCCGTTATCATTGTGATTAAATTACTCTTTTTCGTAACATTCATTATCTATATAGTATAAAAAAATCAGAAAGTTTTCAAGAGAATAAAATTATCAAAATTGATAGAAAAATGTTGTTTTGGTCGTAAAATCTTGAAACTTGCGTAAAATAGTTGTAATTTGTATATCTTTATGTTATTATCCCACTATAACCTAAAACTATAATCTTAGTTTATACTCAAAAAATATTATCAATGTTAACGATGAAAGGGGAAAATATGGAGGAACTGACTACAGCGGAATCCATGGTGATGAAAACAATCTGGGATCATCCCCATGAAATGGCACTACAGGAAATTATGAAACTGACAAACGAAACATACGGGAAAGACTGGAAATCCCAGACCGTATCAACTTATATTGCAAAGCTGGTGAAAAAGGGCTTTCTAAGGATGAACCAGAGCGGGCGCAATGCCACATATGAGATCATAATACCGGAACTTTCCTATCAGCAGGAGCAGAGTCGCAAATTTGTAAAATTCTGGAACCGTGGATCGGTTGCACAGTTTTTAACTGCTTTTTATAAAGATCATAAACTTACCAAAGAGGAAATAGAGGAGTTGAGAAAAAGCATTGATGAACTGGATCAATAATTTGTTTTACATGGGGCTGTTTACTGCACTTACAGGCAGTATTGCATTTGCGGTATATGCAGTTGTTGCAGGCGTTTTGGATGGGTTAAAAAAATACCGCTATATATATGGGCTGTTGCTTGTGGTGTTACCGTTCTGGCTGTTTCCGGGGCTGTTTCTCCTGTTGTATGTTACGCATTACCGCAAAATGGGGGAGGCACTGTTTATCAAGGGACACCTGTTTGAACTGACACCTGTGATTGCGCACATAGAGTGTGTGGCGGCAGTGGTCTGGCTGCTTGGTGCAGCAACGGTTCTTGTGCTTCATCTGGTTCGTTATTACCGGGTGGAACATTACATAAAAAAGCACCGGATGCCGGCGGAAAAACGGCTGCAGCTCGTTGCGGCAGGGACAAAGGAGCGTTTAAAGATCCGGGGAAATGTAGAAGTGTATTGCTGCTATGGTATTTCTTCCCCGATGGTGCTGGGGCTATTTCATAAATGGATTGTATTGCCGGTGAGGGATTTTTCTCCGGAGAGTCTGCAGATTGTGCTTGCGCATGAGTTTGTACATGTGCGGCAGCACATCCTGACGTTGAAATGTGTGGGCAGAGTGCTGGAAGATTTATTCTGGTATAATCCGCTGATCTATATTTTCAATCGCAGGCTGGATTTCTGGTCGGAAATGGCATGCGACATGGAATGCTGCCGTGATTCCGAAAATGTTTTTTCTGTCGGACAGTATTTTCGTGCAGCACTTGAACTGCTTACGGAAGAGATCCGTCCTCTCGAATTTCCGTTTTCCATGTTTGGGGCGCAGAATCATTTACAGGAGCGTATCCGCCGGATGAAGCAGTACCGAAAACAAAAAGAGATGAAACCACTGGCTGTTTTGGCAAGTTTTATTCTGGTTTTTCTTGGCAGTATCTGCTTTACCTGTGGAGCCGGCATCGGTACACAAAAAGCTGTACAAAAAATCTATGCAAAGACTGTACAGCAGAAAAAAGTGAATGTACAGATGGAGGTTATGGACAATCAGGTCTGCTATGCGACGCAAATAGAGACAGATCCGGATGCCAGACACAGTTATATGGTAAAGGAAGAACCGTATGATGTTTATAAACAGGCAGTTATGGATGCATTTCCTGAGGATATTACAGAGGATAGCATAAAACTTTCCGCAGAGATTCCAAAACAGACGTTATGCAAATGGGCGGTTAAAGGAAAACCACAGAAAATCAGCATCACGGTCGATAACATCCGCGCAGACAAAACAATTTGTGTGGGGATTCTGACATCCGCCCATAAACGGGTCTATATTGAGGCAAATGGAGAGGTGGGACAGTTATTTGAAACATCCGACAAAGAATTTATACGGAGTGTTTTTATAGAAAATACGGATGTAGATACGGTTAAGATTTCCGGGATTGCTACAATGTTAAGTGATTCAGAGCAGAATGCAGGAAATACACAGCGATAGAAAATCAAAAATTGTAATTTTTATAAAAAATCGTTATACTGTAATAAACGGTATAGCGATTTTTTTGTGAATATTTTAAAATTTTTGGAAATATCAGATGATAGATCAGTTTCCATACATTGTCTGCACTTGACTGTTTGACATTCATAAAAAGCGAGGTAATTTATGACAGCGAAAGAAAGAAATGATTATTTTTATGTGTGTGCATTGATTGAGTATATTGCAAGGGAGACCTTGAATCACAGAGGTGATATCGTTAAAGCCATCGGTGAAGAAGGTATTAAGAAACTACTACATGATGCGGAAATGGATCATTGCCTTAGCTTTGAGCAGGTCAGTGATAAAATTTCAGAATTTAATACGGATTTATATTATCAGAATCCGGACTACCTTGAATGGTCATACAGAGATGGAAAATTACTGGATTAAAAACTAAAGTAAATTAAAAGGGAGCGGATTCCATTAACGAACTTCTTGGGCTGACGATCAAATCAGCCCAAGAATAATATTAAAAAACAGATAAAGGAAAAGATGGAGGAGTTTAAAGATGAACAGGTGGACGAAACGGTGCATGGCATTTGTACTTACATTGACAATTATGTGTACTTCGATGAGCGCAGTGAAACCAACAGTGGAAACGACATATGCGGCCACTGTGCAAAATATTACGAAGTCAGCAAAGGTTGTATGCAGGAAGACGGTTGCGGTGAAAGCACCGTCAGGATATAAAAATTGTAAATATTCAAGTACGAATCCCAAGGTGGCTTCCATAGATGCAAAGGGAAAATTAAAAGCCCTTCGTCTGGGCGTTACAACCATCACGGTAAAAAGCGGTACGAAAAAGAAAAGCTATACGATCACGGTCGTTCCGGAAAAGAAAAGTGATGTAAGACTTAATCAGGAACTGATTCTTGGCGGACAGATGGTTCAGTTAAAGTTAGTATCCGATAAGTATGATACAAGTCAGGTAAAGCTGTATGTTGATAGTGCCTTTAAGGAAATTGACCACAGGGGAAATTGTAATTTCAAGAAATATAATGGTTATCAGGCAAGTGGATCGCTTTATTATTCGTATGGGCAGTTTACCAGAAATATTACCATGTACATCTGTGATAAAGATGTGATTTTTGATGGATTAATAGAGAATTCAAAGGCTGGGGTAAACTATGATGCAGATTCTCTGCAATGGGAATTTTTGGGGAAATCATTCCATTATAAACAGTTAAAAAATAAAGGCATCGAAATTCAGATGGATGGCAGTGCATTGCCGGATCAGATTGTTTATACTCCGGGAGATCATACATTTACTGTTATTGCCGGAAAAGAGATATATAGCAAAAAAATTGGTGTCAGTTATTCGGTCAAGGATACGCTGATAAAAAAAAGACGCAAGAGGATATACAGAGGATGGAAAAGCTGTATTTGATGCGGCCTTTGCAGCAGTTGATCAGGTAGTGAAGGATGGAATGGGTGAGGAAGAGAAAGTAAAAGCCATTCATGATTATTTAATCTATCATGCCAATTATGTCAATAATGGAGATTATAGTACCGCGGAAAACTGGGCATATGGAGCTGGTGGAGTATTGTTACATAAAGAAGGTGTCTGCCAGAGTTATGCGTTTGCTTTTTATATGATGGCAATATCTGCTGGGCTTGAATGCAGGTTTGTATCCGGTACAGCAGATGGAGGTGGTCATGCATGGAATCAGGTTAAGGTTAACGGAAAGTGGTATTATATTGATTGTACATGGGATGATCCGGTTGGCGGAGGATATGAAAATTATAAATATTATTTATCGGAGAGCCTTTGGTCAGATCATATTGCAGAGACGGCAAAAGATCTGTCGGAGGATGGAAAATATGATTGGGAGCATTATTATCTGACAGGAGCAGATTATGCCAGATAATAAGACTCTGTGGCAAGTTTCATTATCTAAGGGTTATTTCTGGGACAGTCTAGCCGACTGCCTCAGATAGCTCTTTTTTCTTTTGCAGCTTTTGCCGCCTGTTCACGCTCTTTTCTACGTCTCCAATAAGTACGATTCCAAGCACGTTTGCGGCGTTTGTGTTCTTCCTCTTTTATCTGTTCGGGTGTAAGCTCCTGCATCGGTCCGTTTCCTTCTATGTTATAAGTATCATGAAATTTTAATTCCATAAATTTATGGAAATTAGTGGAGATATATTGATATCTTTGTTGTAAAAAATATCACGTTTCCTGTCGGTTGTCATTTTGGTAAACTTGAAGTTAACGGGTTCAAACTGTAATCTCAATTTGATTGCCTTCGATTGCAACAATACAGCTTTCGTAGTAACCATCTCCTGTTGTCCGGGGACCGCTGATTACTTCATATCCATCAGTTTTCAACTCTATGGTCAAGGCATCAACCTTTTCTTTACTTCCTACACTAAATGCGATATGTGCATACCCCGTGCGAGCAAGCTCCTTAGGTGAATCAAGCATTTCTGGCTTATTCATAATCTCCAATCGTGTGCCATCATCAAATGACAGAAAATAGGAGCGAAAGTTAGTTTGCAGGTTATGATATCCTTCGTTTGATTTTGCACCTAGATACTTCATAAAAAAGCTACGAGTTTTTTGCAGGTCGTTTACATATAAAGCAATGTGTTCGATTTTCATAATTCACCTCCAAATTTCAATCTGTTAATTTGTTTTATTATAGCACATGTAAGCTCATTCACAATAAATAAGAAATTGCAAAAGAATCAGTTACCAGTTAATCAATGAATTAGATATAGATGTTCTTCCATTTTCTCCGAAATCATTAACAGTCTTTTCAAAATCATAAATCAATAGTTCCGGTTTATTTCTAACACATTCCTTGATACATTGACCAGATTTTCCAAAAACCATTGTCGGTGCCGTTTGAAAAGGCGAGGTAGCATTTACTGAAATAGTAGTAGTAACATTTTCAACTGCACGAGTTTGCAGATGTCCTCTAATCATACTATATCGCTCCTTGTCGTCCGTATCCGCTACATCATAAAACAAAACCACATTTATGTCGGTATTTCTTTTATACAATTCTCTGAAAAATTCGGGAAATCTTATTTCAAAACAAATTCTAATTCCAAACACAACCCCATCTATCTCAACTATTCCATCACTATTCCCTTTTGCGAAATTATCATTATCCCATCCCCATAAAGCCCGCTTGTCATAAGACTTGATTTGTTTATTAGGCTGAAATAGTAATGCTCTATTATATATTTCTTTTTCTTTAAATATGGTTCCGACAATAAAAGAAATATCATTTTGGTCAGCTACCGATTGAAGTCTATCACACATTGACTGCACAAGGTTAAAATTGACACATGATGAATTTGATATATCTCTAGGTGGATATCCTGTTAATGAACATTCTGGAAATATCAGTAATTGAACATCTTTATGTTTTGCTAAATATATTTGCTTTTTCTATTTCTTTATAATTCTCATTTACATCTCCAGATATCGCAAATTGATACGCTCCAATTCTCATTTATCAATCATCTCCTTTTCCGCTGTAAAAAACATTTACAGCTATATAAACTTGAATTTCACTAACCCTTAATTGGTATCCATATTTCAATGATTGAATTTTCTCTATTCCAATGAAAACGATAATCGTATCTTTCAAAGTGCAAAAACTCCTCTTGCAGAGGCGTGTAGTCCGTATTAGGTAATATTTCCTGATAAATCTTTCTGTAGTTTCATATAGGTTATCCATAGAACCAATATGCTCTACAGCAAGATATTTATACGACTGTATGTCTTTATAGATAAAGCCGTCTGGAATTACGTTTCTTTTTGGAATAGAACAAAAATAAAACAGTTTTCCGTTTCTCTTTATCATAAAGGCATATTTTATCCAATTCTCAAATTGCGAAAGATAGGATTTCTTCAAATCAGCGTTAAACTTTCTCCAAAATTGTGTGCTGATTTGAATATTTCGTTTATGATAATTTGTAAGTTCTACTTCTTGTCCTATAACTGAAAATGCTTCTAATTCACGAATTGTATATTTCATTTCTTTTCCCTATGTGCCGTAATAATCGTATAACTATAAGCATTTACAGTTATGATACAGTTATCTATATTCACATACCAGTTCTTCCCACTTCTTGTGATTACAGCCTTTACAGAATCGATTTTAGCTTTACACCAGCCGACTACATCATCTGTATCTAAAAACAGATTTCTTTTAATGCGTTCTACGCCTAATTCTGTTGTGTGCAATTTATCCAAATTCTTTAGTAATTCATCATCTGCATTCATTTTATAATTATCCATTTCTCTTCATAAAATTACGATTGTTCTAATTCTTTTCACGCCCACCTTCTTGCCCTTCGGACAAGAAGTATCCCTCGCTCAAAGAGCTCGGTCAATCCCGATTTGTCAGATTCTAAAAAACTATTTTCCGTAATTGTATCATAATCGCATAATCCAGAAAAGTAATTATTTTTTCTTTTCCAATCCTTTTAATATCTTATCAAAATCAGATTCTATCGGCTGTGTCTTGTTAAAAATATCATATTCCTGATATGCTTTCTCCACTGCCTGCTTATGGGAAACACGTCCATTATCTTTCAAGATATCGTATCTGCGGAACGCAAGGAACTCGTTCACGCTTTTTGAAAATTCCTCCATTGTAAAGACGTTTTCACGTTCAATCAAATCCTCTATGTAATCAAAATATCCTGTGACAGCACGTTCTAACTGACGAATCTGTTTCTCGTCCAAATAGTTTTTGGCAATCGGTGTATCAGATTTGAGAATACGACCATCGGGAGCATTTTTCCATGTGGTCAAGCCCATATTTTCCTTGGTGTGGTCAGCCTGATTATAGACGATTTCAGCCGCTGTTTTACCGGTAATGGCATAATGAAATTTGTTCTGTATGGTTGCATAAAAATGATATGCAGTATCAGAATCTCTATTGTAATCAATGCTGCACTCGGCAAATATATCCGTTATCTGTTGCCATATTCTGCGTTCGCTGGCACGGATGGAGCGAACTCTTTCCAGCAATTCACGGAAATAGTCTTTTCCAAAAGCTGTTTTACCCTGCTTCAGGCGTTCGTCATCCATAGCAAAGCCCTTTATCATATATTCCTTCAAAATACCGGTTGCCCATATACGGAATCTGGTTGCCTGAATGGAGTTTACTCTGTAACCAACGGAAATAATGGCATCTAGATTGTAATAATTGGTAGGAATAGTCTGCGTTTTATCCTGCATTGCTCCGTGCTGAGTGGTTGTTGCAATTTTTGCAACAACCACTTCCTCATCCAGTTCACCGGATTCAAAAATCTTTGCTAAATGGCGGCTGATGCCCGATTTGTCAATACCAAACAATTCAGCCATAGCTTTTTGTGTCAGCCATATCGTTTCATCTTTTATCAAGGCACTGACCGTTACATTGTCATCTTCGGTTCTGTACAGTACCATTTCCATTTGCTTTGTAATATCTGTATTCATAATCAGCCTTCTTTCTTATAGCAGATGAATTAGTTAGTGTTGTCTTTATCCTTAGCCCGGCTCTTATACACATTATACCGGTTTTTACATTTACCACTGCAAAATACGCTGTTGGGTCTGCTGGCAACAAAGGCTTTTCCGCAGTGTTTACATACCTTCAGCGAGGACTTTTCATCTGTAAGCATAAAAGAAAACATCATCTGCACACCCAATAGCAGAGAATGAAAATCCCAGACAATGGTAGGACGTTCAAGCAACTCTATGTGATAGGTTGGCGCAATACCGCCAAATGTCGCCATTCCCTGACGGTAAAGCTGTTTTTGCATATCATCCAGCATGTCAAAGTCCTGATAGTAGAGGAAGCTTGACATAAAGGTAAATGCCCAGTCCTTGAACAGTGTTACAAGCCAGTCATACCTTTCTGCATATTCTTTCTGAAAACTCATCATTACTGCCTGCGGTTTGTTTTTCATGGTCATAATTAGTGCCATCATCTGCACATCGTCCGTATTCCATGAAGATTTATCTTATCCGTTGTCGCAGTCCATCAAAGATACTTCAATTATAACAAACATATGTTTGCATTTCAAGGAGGAGGTGAAATTATTATGGAGCAGACAGCAAGTAAGGAGCGGGCGATGTCCTCTTTTACCAAAAGAAAAGGACAGACCACCTATAAGGTAAATGTGTTTTTCGCAGAGAATACCACAGCAACCTTGCCTTATGTATTTTGTATCATGGCTGCTGTAAGATAAATCACTAAGCTGAAAAAAGTACTCCCACGGGCAGATAAAATCTACTCGTGGGAGTGTGGTAAAATTAGTTAATGTGAAAGTTCCTTTTATTTTGTTAAACCGGCATTTACAAGTGCCTATAATTTACAAATCATAATATATTCTTCATCATTTTCATCAACGATTTCAAATCCTACCTTCCTATACATACGGACAGCATAATTCATCTTCTGAACAGCTAATGATGCTTGTTTATATCCTTCTAGTTTTAATTTCATTAGCATCTGTTTCATTAATTCTGTTCCGATACCATAGTTTCTATACTCTTTAAGAAGTGAAATTGCAAAAGACGGTGTTTCATTATCTATATGCCCGTAATCATTCATAATCCGAACCCATACAGCACCAACAATTTTATCACTAACTTGAGCAACCAAACATAAGTCTCCCTTGTTCTTACCAAAGTCTTTTACATATACCTGCAAATCTGGCTGGTTAATAATATCTTTGGATGGTGCAGAAACACATTCGGGAATAAAAATCGCCTCGTACAAAAAAGTATCTAATACCTTACCAAATAACTTTGAGTTTATATCTCCCGATGGTTATAATCTTTCTCAACTCAACCTTCTTGTCCTTCGAACAAGAAGTATCCCAGCTTTAAGCTCGATCAATCTAATTTTTTCTCTTTCTATTGTACCATGCACAATTCTTATATTCCACTTATATTTTCCCGAAGATTCTTAGAAAGGTGGACTGCCATACATAGCAATCCACCCATAAAATTACCACACTTTATGTGTCCTAGAATTATCCTTTAGAAAGGGAAACACAAGAGGGCTTTGCATCATGCAAAGTCCTTAATTATGTGCGCCTAGCGGCGCACGTTTCTAACGGGTTAAAGTCCCGAATCCGCCCGGTAGTGGGAAGGATATAGCCGAAAGCAAGGGTGTCCATCATGAGATGGAATCTGAAGGAAGCTGGATGTGAGGAACATACTAACTCATGGGCGAATCTCTGGTCTGACGGACAGAAATCTCATATAAGGTTATGCATGAGGGTAAGGTTGCATATCAAATTGAAGCCCAATAGCTACACGGAATCATGCATGATAAATGAGGCAGATGGATGGAGAGGAAGAAACGTGTGGTACCTAGGGAGGTCTGTGCGGTACGCCTTGAAAGAGGTAACCATTGCATAAAGCAATGCTGAACGCACAGAAGTCAGCAGAGGTCATAGTAGCCGAGAGGTGAAGGACCGAATCAGTAGGAGTCTTGAGTATGACCGAGAAAGGAGGAATGACCAATTATGGCAGAAAACATTGAAAACAGTGGCTGTTCGCAAAGAGATAATGCAGAACATGAAGGGTATGTGAAAGCGCCTAGGTCATTCAATCGGATATGGAAAGAAAGGGACAGTGCACAGCCGAGACTTTTGGAAGCGATACTGTATAAAGACAACTTTAACAGAGCGTATAAGAGAGTTAAGGCAAACAAGGGAGCGCCGGGAATTGATGGCATGACCATTGAGGAGGCTCTTCCTTATCTAAAGGAACATCAACAAGAGATAACCGACCGCATTTATCGTGGAAAGTATACCCCGTCTCCAGTAAGACGAGTTGAGATTCCCAAACCAGATGGTGGTGTGCGAAAGCTTGGCATACCAACAGTGGTAGACCGTACACTCCAACAGGCAATAACCCAACAGTTAGTGCCAATCTATGAACCGCTGTTTGTAGAGGGTAGCTATGGCTATCGTCCGAACAGAAGTGCAAAAGATGCAATACTTAAGGTTAAGGAGTATGCCGAACAAGGCTATACATTTGCTGTAGTCCTTGATTTGTCAAAGTACTTCGATACTCTTAATCACGAAATCCTCATTAACCTTCTTCGCAAGGATGTCAAGGATGAGCGTGTAGTACAGCTGATAAAGCGCTATCTGAAAAGCGGTGTAATGGAAAACGGAGTAGTCATTGATACAGAGGAAGGCTCACCACAAGGTGGAAATCTATCACCACTGCTGGCAAATGTCTACCTCAATGAGTTCGACCAAGAATTCTTGAAAAGAGGTGTTCCATGCATAAGATATGCAGATGACATCGTGCTTCTTGCAAAGAGCAGGCGAGCATCAGAGAGACTCTTGGAAAGCAGTACAAAATATCTTGAGAAGAGGCTGAAACTTACAGTCAACCGAGAAAAGAGTCGTACTGTCAGTGTGTTTGCAATCCAAAATTTTAAATTCCTTGGCTTTGCATTGGGAAGGAACGGAAAGGGCATTTATGTCCGAGTTCATCCGAAGTCATGGAAGAAGTTCAAGTCCAGACTGAAGGAACTGTCTTCCCGTAAGCGATGTCAGTCAATCAAGCCAAGCCTTGAGAAAATCAAGGTGTATGCGAGGGGATGGCTTAACTACTACGGAATTGCAAGTATGAAGAAGAACATAGATGACATCAACGGATGGCTCTATCACAGAATACGTATGTGTATATGGAAACAGTGGAAGAAACCGAGGACAAAGGCACGTAACCTCATCAAGATGGGAGTGCCCGAAGACTTGGCAATGCAAGCGGGTAATACCCGACGGGGACATTGGTTCGCAACGCATACAGTTGCAGTAAACATGGCAATGACAAAAGAAAGACTGATAAACAGTGGCTTTTATGATTTAGCCACAGCCTATCAGTCTGTGCACGTCAACTATTGAAAGCGCCGTATACCGAACGGTACGTACGGTGCTGTGAGAGGACGGCGGTTAGTCACCGCCAATCTGTTTTCCGGTTTCAATCGAAGAAATATGATTGTTGGAAACATTTACTTTTTCTGCCAGTTCTGCCTGACTCATTTTTAATTCTTTTCTGCGTCTTTTCATGCGTGTGCCCATGGCATTTAGATTTATATGCATAGAGTTCCCTGCTAATTTGTATTTTATAAAGTATCTTTCTAATGCATTAGCATATCAAAAAACAGGGAAATTAAAACAAAAGGTGAAAGAAAAGTTCTGTAATACATGGAATATTTATAACATAAGAGAAGAAAAGTTCGGTAATATATGAAATATTGGAACAAAACTTTACAAATAAATGTATTCCATTTATGATGGAAAAAGAAAGGCGGACAATACCATGAGTGATCAGATCGAAAGAGAACAGCAGATAGAAGAGGAATCCCTGACGAAGAACAGTCTTCAGATACAGAAAGCGGCATGGATCCGGGAGGAACTGGAAAAACGCCGGGCGCAGGAAGATCAGCTTTTGCAGCAGATCCTGCGGGAGCAGCAGATGCTGCAGGAACTCGACGAAGACATGGATCAGAATATGGCGCATGCAAAAGAGGGGCGGAGATACCGGGAAGATATGAAAGCGCGTGTGGACGACCGCGTGTATGAAATGCATGACCTGAGCGCAGACAAACGGGAGGGCATGCGGGAATACGGCTATGCGTACCGCAGGGGCTATGCGCTGGCAATGGTTTTCTTTTCGCTGGCGTTGTGTGTGTTTGCCGGGTATCTGCATGGCATCGCTTCCCAGACATGCCTTGTACTTATGTTTTTTACCGGAGTACAGGCAGCCATTCTGGTACATAAAAAACAGTGCCCGAAGTTCTGGCAGTTTGTCTGTGATGTGTTTTCTGCGTTGATTTTTCCGGGGATGCTGATCCTGTTTATTGGTTGTGAACTGCACTATTCTTATTACGAACGTGCACTGCCCTATTGTCTGGCTGTCGGACTTTTCCTGCTTGCACTGACAACGGCTTCTTACTTTTTATACGATCCGTACCGCAGTGCACGCCGCAGGGTGGGAGATGCCAAAAGCATGATTCGCAGTATCGAGCGGTCTGCAAAGAAACAGGTGAAAAAGAATCAGAAGCAGCAGATAAAGAGGAACTGCGACAGGACCGTCTGCAGAAAAAAGAGTCCGAAAAACTGTTGAAAATCCAACAGAAACAGGAAGTGCGCTTAGAAAAACAGGGGAAGAGACTGCAGAAATGGGAAACATGGAAACAACAGTTTCTGGAGCGGTTCCGAAAGAGTGAGGATATTGTGGATGAAGTGGTATCCGACGAGACGTTGCCGGATGCGGCTGCAGGGGATGAGACACTGCCGGAAGAGGCTGTAGTGGACGAAGCACTGCGGAAAGATACTGTGGTGGACGAAGCACTGCCAAAAGAGACTGTGGGGAACGAAACACTGCCGACAGAATCCGAGGAAGAAGATCCGGATGATCCGCACATTTGATACACGGGCAATCAGGCATATTTACTTCACAACAACCTTCATTTTCGCTTTCCTGCCACTTCCGGTTGTTACCATAATCGTGGCCTTACCTGCTTTTTTGGCGGTCAGCTTACCGGTCTTTTTATTGACCGCAACAACCTTTGGGTTAGAAGACGTAAAAGATTTGCGATCCGTGCAGCCATTTGGTTTTATTTTGACCGTTGCCTGCGCGGTCGTATTTTTTTTCATGGTAAGTGTGGGTTTCGTGAACTTAATACTTGTTGCTTCCATATAGGAATAGACCAGATCACAATATCCTTTGTCGGTGTTGGCACCTTCCAGTGAACCTTTCTTTGTATACTGCCATAAGTCTGCAGATACCGGCAGCTTTGGTCTGGTATCACTGTAAGATGCAACCCAGACTTTACAGTTTTTCAACTTTTTCCAGTCAAAGTTTTCGTTCAGGAAGGAAGCGGAAGAATAAATCATCGGCACGTAACCGGCATCGGCGATCGTGTCACAAAAGGCCTTTGCAATCGCCGTCGTATTTTCCCTGCCACCTGCAAAGGTGCCCTTGCGCTCCATGTCATAGGCAACCGGATAATCCAGATCCCTTCCATCAAGAATCTCCAGACAATACTCTGCTTCTTCCACGGCTTCTTTCGGAGTCCGCACGCAGCACACATGATATACACCGACTTTCAGCCCGGCAGAAACAGCACCATCATAATTTGCCGCAAACTGGGTATCAACATCCGGTGCCCGGCCCTCTCCGGTACGGATCATTACAAAATCCATGTCTGCTTCTGCAACCTGTTCCCAGTTTATGGTTCCATTATAGCTTGATAAATCAAATCCCTGTCCACGAAAGTCTGCTGCCTGCACAACGGTAACCGGGATTATTGTAACCATCCATAGCGTTGTCATTACCATCGCCAGAACACGAAATCCATTTGTTTTTATCATTTTATGTCTCCTGTTTATCTTAACGTGTTTTATGTCTCCTGTTTATCTTAACGTGTCAGCATGCCGTGATGTTCTTCCATAAATCCGCTGAAGTGAAGATTTTTGTAACCGAGTTTTTTAAATTTCTTCATGGCAACGTTTGGTTTGTGGTAATAACTTCCGATAATATACAGTCCGGTTGTTTTGTCCGGAAGCCGGCGGCAGACACGTTCTTCCGTGATTTTTTCGATTGGAAAATTGATGGCACCGGCTACATGTCCGTGCGCATAATCTTCTTTGGGACGGCAGTCAATGAGGACTGCGTTATCGGATGTGGTTACTTTATTTTTGGCCTCGTTGACGGTCAGTTTTTTCATAAAAATGCTTAACATTGTAAAACCCCCTTAATAAAAGATGCAACTATTCAGATTATTATACCCTATTTGGTAAAGATTGCAAGAAAAATAACGGTGGGCACAGCCTGTGTTTCCCGTTTTAAAGGATAATTTTAGGAGATATAATAATTTATCAACACAACCGCCTATCTGGAATAAAACGGAAAGGACGAAAACAGATTATATATTCCTCCCTTGCTGGCAATCAGGAAGATTTATTGTCAATCCCTGTCTCTCCGACGATTTCAAGCAAGTTTGGTATTAATACGGGAAAGCCGCAACGGTAATAATAATTGTAATTTGCCCATCAATCCGCTATACTATAGCTAAGTATAGCGGATTGATACGTTTTGTGGAGGTTCATATGGCATGCACTTTAAAACTGCCGGTAGGAATTGATAGTTTTGAAAAAATCAGAAGGAATAAATTTTATTATATTGACAAGACAAAGCTCATAGAGCAATTGGTTGAAACCGGTGGAGAGGTCACTCTTTTTACGAGGCCACGTCGTTTCGGTAAAACTCTGAACATGAGTATGCTTAAAGCCTTTTTTGAAACCGGTGCGGATGAGTCACTGTTTGATGGCTTATATATTGCGCAAAATAAGGCACTTTGCGAAGAACATATGGGAAAATATCCTGTTATATTTCTGTCATTAAAGAGCGTGGAGGGATTGAAATATGAGGATGCTAGATATCGTATTACTGAGCTCATTGGAATAGAGGCAGAAAGATTCGGCTTTTTAGAAGATAGTGAATATTTGTCAGAAAATGAAAAAAAGCGCTACAAGGCGATTATTGCATTGAAGGATGGAACGAATGCAATGGATGAAAAAGTGCTTGTATCGAGTCTGCAGATTTTATCTCAATTATTATATAAGCATTTTGGACAAAAGACTGTAATATTAATTGATGAATATGATGTACCTCTGGATAAGGCATTCCAGAATGGTTACTATAAAGAGATGGTTTCACTCATCAGAGGGCTTTTTGGACAGGCACTCAAGACTAATGAGTTTCTGCAGTTTGCCGTACTTACAGGCTGTCTACGTGTATCCAAGGAGAGTATTTTTACAGGTCTCAACAATTTTGAAATCAATTCCATTGTAGATATCGCGCATGATGAACAGTTTGGTTTTACTGATGATGAGGTCAGGAAGCTGCTTTTAGATTATGACAGGTCTGAGCGATACCCTGATGTAAAGGAGTGGTATGATGGCTATCATTTCGGTAATACCGACATTTATTGTCCGTGGGATGTAATCAATTTTGCCAAGAAGCTGGTTTGGGACCCATCAGCCAGGCCGAGTGCATTCTGGATTAACAGCAGTGGCAATGACATGGTGAAGCGCTTTGTGGACAAGGCGGACCAGACTACGAGAGATGAGATAGAAAAGCTCGTGGCTGGTGGTTTTGTTGAGAAACAGCTCCGCCTTGACTTGACCTATGATGAGATTGACAATACTATAGACAATCTGTGGAGCGTACTTTTTACAACAGGCTACCTGACTAAGGCTGGTGAGGTCAGGCTGCCTGACAGCGGGAGCTATGCCTACAAGCTGGTGATTCCAAATAAAGAGGTGCGTGAAGTGTTTGTTCTCCAGATTCAGGAGTGGTTCAAGGCTGTTGTCGCAAAAGATGATGATACCATGAAGCTTTTATCTAGAGCCATCCTTGATAAAGATGAGAAGCAGATTGCAAGACAGCTTAACATCGTGATGAGCCGCATGATAAGTATACTTGATACCAAGGCTTCTGATGATATGAAGGAGAACTTCTATCACGGTCTGCTCATCGGTCTGCTTCGCGGAAGCAATCCGGGCTGGCTTATTAAGTCAAATCGTGAGTCGGGAGACGGTTTCAGTGATATTTTAATCAAGCCGGAGGATCCGGATGCAGGTATCGTTATTGAAGTGAAATATGCAAAAGAGATGATAAGCCTTGATGCAGCGTGTGAGGCTGCTATGGCGCAGATTAAGGAAAAGAGGTATGATGAGGCTCTGCGCGATGAGGGTAGGTGCGATATTTTAGCATATGGTATTGCTTTTTGCAGGAAGAGGTGCAGGGTTGTAGGAGAAAAAATAAATGATTAAAAACATAATATTTGATATAGGAAACGTGCTTGTCAGGTTCCAGCCGGACGAGGCAATGCGTGAGATTGGCATTGAAGAAAATAAAATAGCAGCTTTAGCCCATGCAACATATGAAAACCCTGTCTGGGTTGAGCTGGATGACCGTGGTGTAATTCCTGAGAACGAGATAATTGATGAGATGGTTAAGGTGGCTCCACAGTATGAGGCGGATATCAGGAGATTTTTTAAAGAGGGAAAGGCTTTTGTTGTAAAGGCATTCGACTATGCAGCAGACTGGATTAAGGAGTTAAAGAGCAGAGGCTATAAAGTGTATTTGTTATCGAATTATCCAAAGGAATATTTCGAGCTTCATACACACAATGAACTTAGTTTTGTGTCACTTGTTGACGGCAAAGTCATTTCAGCTATGGTTGGGATGATAAAGCCTGATGCCGGTATCTATCAGTGTCTGTTTGATAAATATAATCTGAATCCGGAAGAATGTGTGTTCATAGATGACAGACTGGAGAATATTGAGGGTGGCAGAAAGCTTGGCATGGAGGGAATAGTGTTTACAGACTATGAGACCGGAAAGAAAAAGCTGGAGAGGATGCTGTCTGAGAAATAAAACAGTATTGTAAAGGAGTAAGGTTAAAATGAAGATGTTTAGCCACAGCTTACCAGTCTGTGCACGTCAACTATTGAAAGCACCGTATACCGAACGGTACGTACGGTGCTGTGAGAGGACGATGGTTAATCACAGCCTCCTACTCGATTAGTTATCCAACAACCATTTCCAAATAGGAATTACCTCAATATTGATCCCATCGCAATCAATCACCGCCTCTTCGCTATTAGTAATGAGAATACATTTGGCGTTGGGGATAAAATTATTTAGCTTCACAAAGGCTCTGGTTTCACGTTCTCTTGTATCTATGTTATCCAGAACCTGCATACTGACCTGAATAGCAAGATTGTCTAATGGTATATAAAAGTCAATTTCTACATTATTCTCAAAGAAATAGACATTTTCGGTACCATAACGTCGTATCAGTTCGATTGCAACAAGATTTTCCAGCTGAGCAGATTTGCAGTCTAGCAGCATAAGTCCTAGAAGACCGGTATCCATGAAGTAATACTTAGGAGAAGTCTCTTTTTCTACAAGTTTGGCGGCATAGTTTTGCAGAGTAAAGAGCAGGTAGGAGTCTGTCATATAACTGACATAGTTTATTACGGTTTGTTTACCGATAGACATTCCACTACTTTTTAATATATTAGTCAGTCGGTTATACGATAAAGGTTTTGTGACAGATTCTGCAATTTTCTTTAGGATCAGCCTTATTGCAAAATCATTGGTGATTTTATTTCTGGTTATAATATCACCAAGATATACGGTTTGATAGATGCTGTTCAAAAAAGCTCGTTTATTTCTTATCTCAACTAATTCTGGAAATGCTCCATAGGTTACATATTTGTTATATTGATTTTGGACATCTGCCCTGTCTTTGGTGCTAATAACATCCAGGTAATTCTTTGTCATATTATTTGCAATAAGATATTCAGAGAAAGAATATGGATAAATATTCATAATAACAAAACGCCCGCCTAAAGTGGAAGCTATTTCGCTGCTTAGCATTTTACTATTACTGCCGGTAATATTGATTCGATACTTCATATCTGCAATTCTGCGAACGAACTTCTCCCATCCGTTAATATTTTGAATCTCGTCTAAAAATAAATATGGTTTGATATCAGTTTCAGATATTTCTAATCCAATTTCTAAAATGAGATTTAGATCTTCAGCAGTCATTTCCAACAGACGTTCATCTTCAAAATTTACATAAATAATTTGGGACAAGGGAATTCCATCGGCTTCTAATTGTTTTATTTGTTGATACATCATATATGACTTTCCGGTTCTTCTGATACCAACAAAGCAATAGTTGACATTGGTTTCTAGAAAATATTGTCTTGTTATTAATGGATTGTTGAGATAAATATCTTTTTGATCAATCATGATTTGTTTTAAAGTATCTCGATTCATAATATATGTCACCTCTTTCTATATGAGATAATTATATATCAATATCGTCTTGTACACAAGACAATATTATAAATAAGTTGTCTTATTCAATGCGTATAGAGATATAGATAGTATATGCGTATTTATGGGTATTATAACAGGGAGCCGATTGGCTTGTCAGATAATCCGGAAGAAGGGTGATGCTTGTTACCATTATCACCAATATTATTGATGGAGCATTAACAAGCATTTGGCTGTTAAATGATAGGATTATGAATAGTGGATTTTTTTTGATGGTATTGAGCAGTTATTTGGAACGGATGCAGAAGTTATTTCACATGTTTTTATACATTTTAATAAGGTATTTCTCTCAATCATCATTTTGGCATTAACAATTAATGGCATTGAGACAGTCGTGAAAGCAGTAAAATACAGTCGACAATAAAATAATTTTAGATGAATCAATCTCCATTTACAAATAATAGTGCGAATTTCTAAATTGTAGAAATAATAAAATGTAAATGGAGATATGAGTAGAAGCATTTCAATCAGTTCACCATGTCGTTTTCATTTTGTGTTATACTGTTTAGAGAATTTTCTTTCCTGTTTTTCCCTTATCAGAGTTCGTAAATCCATATGGGAAGATATAACATAAGGGAAAGTCTAAAGAAAAAACTCACCTGCGATAAATCCAGTGTTTTCAAGGGATTGCGGAGAATTTAATAACAAAATATAACAGTTATTAAATTTCTTAAAACAGGTGAAATCTCAATTCTTGTTTGTAGGGATGACAGAATCACAATTTATGAGATGTTAGAAGAGAGGTGCATATGCTATGCCAGATATACTCGTGGTTGAAGATGATGAAAATTTAAATCGTGGAATTACATTCTCACTGAAAAAATCCGGATATGAGGTTTTTTCAGCAGAATCAGTGAAAAAAGCGAAAAGAATTGCAAGTGATCATAATGTGGATGTTACCATTTGTGATGTGAATCTTCCGGATGGAAATGGACTGGAATTTGTAAGGTGGATGAGATGCAATTATAATACATACATTATTTGCCTTACAGCACTAGATCAGGAGATGGATCAGGTTATGGATATGAAGCAGGGGCAGATGATTATATTACAAAGCCGTTTAGTCTTTCGGTACTTCTTTTGAAAATAGAAGCACATTTCCGTCGCAGACAGGAGAAAACGGAAGCCAGAAAGATGATTTCGGGAGATATCGTATTTATCGCAGGAGAAATGAAAGTCCTGATAAAGAGTCGTGAAATCAGTCTGACAAAAACGGAGTTGAAAATGCTGACTTTTTTTCTTCAGAATCCGAAAAAGATTCTTTCAAAAACACAAATATTGGAAAATGTGTTTGATCTGGACGGGGATTTTGTGGATGAAAATACAATCGCTGTCAATATCAGAAGACTCCGTGAGAAAATCGAAGACAATCCGGCTGCACCGGTCTATATAAAGAATATCAGAGGTCTTGGGTATATATGGAATCAGGAGGTAAGGCAGTGACAAAGAGATATCGCAAGAAGATCACAGTAGCGCTCTCCTTGGTTTTGCCTGTCATAGTATTGTTTGCAATATTAAATTGCTTTACCACATATGTGTTTTATGAAGATTATAAATATAAAATGAATCTTATGACAGAGATTGCTGCAAAGGAAGAATTTTCCGGGCTGGACGCCGTTTCGGAATTGCTTAAGGATAAGGATATTGAAACCAACGAACAGGGAAGGCGATTATTGGAGCAATATGGATACTGGGGAAATAAAGGGAATGCATTTTATATGCAATTCCGGCATCAGGTTATGGTGACCGGTGCTGTAAGCACTGTGATATGCGTGCTTCTTTTGACTTTTTTACTTTATTGGAAGAAAAAAAGAAGATGCGTGTCATCAGAAAATTTTAGACCAGTTGGAAGAAATTCTGATCAGATTCCGTGAAAATAAATTTGATGCTTTACTGAAAACGGAAAATCCAGCAGAACTGGAAAAATTGAATGACCAGCTTGAAGCAATCGGACATCATATTCAGTTGCTAAAGGAAGAAGCACGGGAAGAAAAAGAGAGCACGAAAGAAATGGTTTCTGATATCTCTCACCAGTTAAAGACACCGGTTGCAGCTTTGGATACATGTTTTAGTGTGCTGATGCAGAATGACTTAAGTGCCACAGAACAGGAGGAGTTTCGTATCCGTTGTCGGAGTGCTCTGGATGGACTGGAGACATTATTGCAGTCGCTTCTTGAAATATCCAAGATGGAAACTGGACTGATTCAGATTAATAAGAAAAAACTTCCGCTTATGGATACTGTCATATCTGCTGTGAACTGTACTTATCCAAAAGCGGATGAGAAAGAAATTGAATTCGTTTTTGACTATGCAAAAGAGCTGGAAACATGCATGGTTATGCAGGATAAAAGATGGCTTGGTGAAGCTGTGATCAACGTTCTGGATAATGCAATCAAGTACAGCCCGGATGGTTCAAAAATATTTATCCGGTTACAAAAAAGAAACGATCTTGTAAGAATGGAAATTGAGGATCAGGGAATTGGTATTCCGCAGAATGAGTATCACAAAATTTTTCAACGATTTTACAGAGGAAGTTCCAGGAAGGTCATGGAAAAGAGTGGTACAGGAATCGGACTTTTTCTATCGAGAGAAATTATCGAAAAACACGGAGGTACAATCATGGTAACCTCCGGCAAAAAGAAAAAAGGAAGCACGTTTGTGATTCAATTACCATATGTTGGTTAAATTTTAAGTGGGCAGAAATCTTACAATTCTGTAAGACTTCTGCTCGTTTTTTGAAAGTGAAATGAAAGATTATCCTGATACAATTTGGATGTAGGATGAAAAATGACTATAAACAGGCAAAGAAAGCGTGCTGAAAAGGTACGCTTTACAGAATGAAAAAGGAGGCATCATATGAGTGTGATATTAGAAACCAGGCAGCTTTGTAAGTTTTATGGCGCAGGTGAGAATCAGGTCAAAGCGGTCAATCAGGTGGACATTCAGATTGAGCAGGGAGAATTTGTCGCAATTGTCGGAAAGTCAGGTTCCGGTAAAAGTACATTACTTCATATGCTTGGAGGGCTTGATACTCCGACAAAAGGCAGTGTTACTTTAGCCGGGAAAGATTTATACAGGATGAAGGAAGATGCCCTTGCTGTTTTCCGCAGAAGAAAAATCGGATTTGTTTTTCAGGCATTTAATCTGGTTTCATCTGTTAATGTCTGGGAAAATATTGTACTGCCACTGGGGCTGGATGGAAGAAAAGTGGATGAAGCGTATGTAAATGATATCATTGCAACTCTGGGGATTGAAAACCGGATTTATAATCTGCCAAATCAGTTATCCGGAGGACAGCAACAGAGAGTAGCAATTGCAAGAGCACTGGTGAATCGTCCGGAAATTATATTTGCAGATGAGCCGACAGGAAATCTTGATTCCAAGACCAGTGATGAGGTAATCGCCCTGCTTAAGATGACAGCAAAAAAATATGGACAGACAATTGTAATGATTACCCATGATGACGAAATTGCACAGGTCGCTGATCGTATTCTGGTAATTGAGGATGGACAGGTGGTGGATTTTAGATGAAGACAATAAGCAGGATTGCATATAGCAATGACAAAAGGAACAGGACAAGAAGTATACTGATCATGATGGCAATCTGTCTGACCACGATGCTGCTTGTTATCATCAGTACTGTGGGAAATGGGGTAATTCATTTACAGAAAAGTCAAGCGGCAGGCTCATATGGAAGCAATTATGGTCTGTTTGTTGCAGCAGATGCCTCGCAGTTAAAGGAAGTAAGCCGCCGTGCAGAAATAGATGCAATAGGAATTATGTGTACAGAAGGCATCATAAAAGGCAATGAAAACGGCGGGTTTGTCTGCATGGATGAGACTGCAAGAAAAATGCTTCCCTATAATAAGGAATATGAGTTAAAGGAAGGAAAGTATCCGGAAAAAATGCAGGAAATTGCCGCAGGAAGAGCATTTTTTCGTGCAATGGGATATGATGATGTAAAGGTCGGAGATACGGTTACACTGGATTACCGTGCAGGGATGCGGTCAGAATATAAGCCGGAAGAGTTTGTTGTCAGCGGAATCCTATATGACCGGGATGAGTATACCATCGAGGCATCTTATGTTGCTTTCGGGTCACAGGAGTTTTATGATGAGCACGTCGCAGAGAATGACAGACAGTATAATATTTATTTTACTTTAAATGATTCTGCAAATGTATCTATGAATAATATTGAACCGGTTATAAAGCAGATTGCAGCATCTTGTGGAATCGAAGAAAAAAACGTTATAGTCAATGATCTCTATCTGCAATGGGTCTTGCAGCCGAGTTATGAAACGATTGCGGTATGCGGGGTTTTGATTCTTGCAATTGTACTTTTCTCTGTTGTGGTCATTTATAATATTTTTCAGGTCGGTATTGTCAACAAGATACAGGAGTATGGAAAAATCAAGGCTCTGGGAGCGACAAAAAAGCAGATGAAACAACTGATCTTCAGAGAGGGCATTTTTTTGACAATTTTTTCCATACCGGTTGGATTGCTTCTTGGTTTTCTGATTGCAAAATGCGGTTTTAACTGGCTGGTAGAACAGGGAAATCTTGTATCAACCGGAACGGGCTCTATGGGAGTCCAAAATCAGCAGGTGCCACTGTTTTCCCTGCCTGTTATACTTCTATGTATTTTCGTATCATTTCTTACCGTTGCTTTGGCACTGCGCAAACCAATGAAAATTGTTTCACGGATTTCACCTATCGAAGCAACACGGTATTTAGAAAATGCAGAAACACACAAAAAAGGAAAACGAAATGGCAGAAAAAATGTCACCGTGTTTTCTATGGCAATGGCAAATATAACGGGTAATCCAAAAAGAACCATTGGTACCATCCTCACACTGGGGCTTTCCTGCGCATTGTTTGTGATTATCTCTAATTATGTAGGAAATATTGATACGGAGCATGAAGCACGTTTTTCCGTTAATCATGGACAATTTGAACTGCAGCTTGACTATTCTGCTGAGTACGATGAAAGATATCCGGAGAATAATCTGGATACGATTTTGACGGATGATCCATTGAATGATTCGCTGATTGAAGAAATCAAAAGCATTCCGGGCGTGACAGATGTCATGACGAGAGAGATTGTCTCTGTAAATCTGAACGGAACAAGATTTCCGGCTGCTATTGTGAGTAAAAAGGATTTTGATTTTATGCGCCAGGACGGGGATATTGGCGCTATGGACTATGATCAGGCGGTAAAGAATGGTGAAATTTTCTTTGGTTGGTTGATGTGGATGGAAGAAGATGGATATGCTCCGGGTGAATCCATTGCATTTGACTTTGAGAATGGAAGTGGAACCTATACCTATCAGGGAAAGATTGCGGGATCTTTTGTAAGTGCGGGCACTTATCTTGTCATTCCGGAAGGTGTATATCGTTCCATGAATCCGAGAGGAACAGCCTATGGCTATCTGTGGGTGGACTGTGATAAAAAAGATGTGGCATCTGTGGAACAGAGTCTGAATACTTTGATTTCTAAATCTTCACATATAAAAATGGATACCTATCATGCGCAGTTACAATATGCAGAAGTCGCAGCCCGCATGATGAAGCTCGGCTGTTATCTGTTTATGGCGGTTGTAGGACTCATCGGTTTTATGAATATGGCAAACACCATAATCATGAATATTACGACAAAAAAGCAGGAATATGGTGTATTACAGGCTGTGGGTATGACAAATAAACAATTAAATTTATGCCTGCAGTTACAGGGACTGATTTTTACGGTTGGTACCATATGTGTAGCACTTATCATTGGTCTGCCGCTCGGCTATGCACTTTTTTCCTATGCAAAACATAATGGAATATTTGGAATGAATATCTATCATGTTCCAATCGTACCAATTTTTATTATGATTTTTTTGGTCGGTCTGTTGCAGATTGTACTTTCCTGCGTTTTAAGCAGTAATCTGAAAAAGGAAACGCTGGTTGAAAGAATAAGGTATCAGGGATGATAAGCTTGGATGAACTAAATATTTTAACAGGAGAAGAAAATACACAAACCTCCCGTAGTGGTGCAACTTTTGAAACGGTGTATAGCACTTATTCAACAGGCGGAAAAAAATATGATATAATGCGTGTGTATGCAACTCCGACATCAAGTAATATGTTTTCAATCTGAAATTAATGTTGGTACAATTTGGGGAATTGTAATTATTATTATTATTATTGGATTTTTAGTAAGAGTTATATTTTACAGATGCCCAGAATGCGGTGTCATGATTCCATGGAGACCATTAAATGTAAAGCATTGTCCAAATTGCGGGAAAAAAATTATAGTATTAGCTCTTTTGATTTTTCCATAGAGAAGCTCGAAAACCAAATTATATTTGAATAGATAAAGGAACTGTCACTCTCTGAGATACTGGGAGTGACAGCTTAATCATCACAGATAAAAAGAATCTTCTGCATCTACCCACATCTGCACCGTCCCATCAAGATACAGCCTTGCATATTCAAGTGGCTCATCAATGGCAAGAGCATTTAATGCTCAGTCTGAACAGGGGGTGGTTTTCAAATTTTTTCAGCTTCCCAACAGTCAATGCGGAGCATATAGTCTGCACTGGTATAAACATCAATGCTATTGCGTTGGGGATTGTATTCTGCAAATATTGTTTTCATCTCTTTAAGAAAATTGATCGCCATATATAAAATTGTGGCTAAATTTAATCCGGAAACACTTTGTTCAAATCGATTTAAACAAAAACAATTTGAATAGAATGAGTAGAAAATCTGAAAGATGAAGATATTTTGGTGAATATTAACCGAAATATCTTTTAGAAGATTGCATAGTATCATGCTGCTGGGTATAATAGAAGATATTTAGGGATACAATAACCGAAATATCTTTTGGGAGAAAATGTCATGGTAAAAGAAATTAAAAGAGATTACTATTTAGAACAACTTATAAAGCGTGAAGGAAATGGTCTGATTAAAATTGTAACAGGAATAAGAAGATGTGGAAAATCATATTTATTGCGAACCCTGTTTAAAAATCATCTGCTTGAAAATGGAGTGGATGAAAAACACATCATTGAAATGGCGTTTGATTTATTTGATAATATAGAATACCGAGATCCGAAAATCTTTTACCCTTGGGCAAAGGAACAACTTCAAGATAATGAAAAATACTACTTTCTTTTTAGATGAAGTACAACTGCTGGATGAATTTGTGAGCGTGCTTAATGGCTTAGCGGATAAGAAGAATTGTGATGTGTTTGTAACGGGAAGTAATGCAAAGTTTTTATCCAGAGATATAGCTACTGAATTTGGAGGCAGGGGGGATGAGGTTCATATGTACCCTCTGAGCTTTTCGGAATTTATGAGTTGCTATGATGGAAATAAATATGATGGATGGAACGAATATATTACTTATGGAGGTATTCCATTGGTGGTATTAGCTGAAACGGATGAGCAAAAAATGAATCTATTGGATAATCTGTTTCAGGAAACATATATCAGTGATATTGTGAAACGAAACAAAATCAGAAATGTTGGAGAAATGGAATCATTGCTTGATGTTTTGGCATCCGCAATTGGTGCCTTGACGAATCCTAACAAACTTCAGAAGACATTTAAAAGTGTAAACAATTCGAAGATTACAGCAACAACGATTACGAAATATATTGAATATTTGGAGGATTCTTTTTTAATTGAAGAGGCGAACAGATATGATATTAAGGGAAAATCCTATATCGGTACGCCATTGAAGTACTATTTTATGGATATGGGACTCAGAAATTCAAGAATCCATTATAGGCAAATGGAAGTGACACATTCTATGGAGAATGTAATTTACAATGAATTAAGAATGAGAGGCTTTCATGTGGATGTTGGCAATCTGACTGTTGTTGAAAAGGGGAAGGATACAAAACCGGTAAAAAAGCAATTGGAAGTCGATTTTATCTGTAATAAGGGTTCTAAAAAATATTATATCCAGTCAGCATATATGCTGGAGACAGAAGCAAAAATGGCACAGGAAATTCGCCCTTTTTTGAAAATAAATGATTCATTTAAGAAGATTGTAATTACATCTGATACACCAAAACCTTTTTATAATGATCAGGGAATTTTAATCATGAATGTATATGATTTTTTATTGAATGCAGATTCGTTGGAACTATAGGAAGTAAAGGGCATTACTTGAAAGAGTGAAAGATGCATATATACTAAGACCGCCTTATGCTATGAAAGCTTAGGAAAAATACCGGAATTTGTATTTCTAACTTTCCCTATTTTACAGGCTTTCCAGTCTGTAAAATAGGGAAACGATATGTATTTTCCTTTATTTAGTCATTGCCTGCCACTTTATCAAGTAACCTTGCAGATTCCCGCTTGGCTTTTCTTGTAGAGTGTGCATAGACATTCATGGTGGTACTGACATCTGAGTGCCCTAACAGTTCCTGCACATTCTTTGGTTCTGCTCCATTTGCCAGAAGGTTGCTTGTGTAGGTGTGCCGTTACGGTATAATAACGACAAACAGAAAAAGCCTTTATTTTCAAGGGGTTTGAGCGTTTGTCGTCTTTTATTCAATTCCTTTTCCAAGTTGAAAATTGACGAAAACTATAAAGAAAAAAGGAGGCTGTTTTATTAACGACAAAATTTAATAGTGCCAGCGGTCCGGCTTTATGTCTGACCGCTGGTTGCCGTGGGCGTTTCACTTTTATAGGTGGACGCCCTTTTTTCATACTCATTTTCGAGAGAAAGGAGATCCACATGGAATTAAACGAAATGGAAAAAAAGCTGCTCTTTCAAGTGGAGGGCGATTATCAGACAAAGATCCTGAATGAACTTTATATGACCGTGCGGTATTCAAATAATTCCGAACAGCGGGAGGCGGCAGAAGGTCTTATGGCAAAACTTCGTGTTCTGTCAAATGCAGAGTGCATGGACTTGGTAAAAGATATTCAGAAGAATTACCGTCTGCCCTATCCAGCCCGGACGATTGGAGAAAAGATCGCCGAGGCCAGACAACAATCAGGGGCAGAAAAATTGAAGGGGCATGACATCATGGCACTTGAACGCTTTGATCCAGAAGTAAAGCACATGATCGTCTTTGATGTATTGTCTTACGATTCCCCTGTTGGCGACAAAGGCGATAAGATGCGCTTGTTCCTTACAGATGCCGGCTATCAGAAATTTTTAGAGAGCCAGGAACGGGGCGAAGTGAAACTGAAAAACCATGCGAAGGTCTCTGACGGTCATCTCCATTATGACCGCAGGGATCATGCCTTGTAACGGAATAGTCGAAGAAAGGAGGCGGTACAATGGCAGTATTCCGTGTAGAGAAAACAAAGGACTTTACGATAATGAGCAATCACCATCTGCGCAATACGGAGTTGTCCTTAAAGGCAAAGGGGCTTTTATCACTTATGTTGTCGCTGCCGGAAGATTGGGATTATACCACAAAGGGACTCGCCCATATCTGCAAGGATGGTGTGGATTCTATCACTACTGCCCTGAAGGAACTGGAGCGGCATGGTTATCTCACCAGACAGCGCCTCCGCTATGATAACGGGCAGTTGGGAGACATTGAATATACGATCCATGAGCAGCCTGTAAGTACCGAAAACACAGGGCTTTCACCTAAACGGGAAAATCCAAGACAGGTAAAACCAGAACAGGCAAAACCTAAACAGGCGGAACCTGAACAGGAAAATCCGGCACAATTAAATACTAATCCATTAAAAACAAAAAAATCAAAAAAAGATAAATCAATAACTTATCCATCAATCTATCCGGCAGAGCCGGAAGCGGCAAACCGCACGGATGGGATGGATCGGATAGAGCTGATAGAAGCCTATCGTGAAATCATCAAAGAAAATATTGAATATGACTTACTGGTCTTACGGTATGGCAGGGAACGTTTGGATGAAGCCCTTGAACTTATGCTTGAAGTGATTTTGTCGAAACGCCCTTACATTCGCATTGCCGGAGATGATTTTCCGAGGGAGATCGTCAAGAGCCGGTTCCTGAAGATCAATTCCGGCCACTTAGAGTATGTCTTTGACTGTATCGACAAGAACACAACGAAGGTCGGAAACATCAAAGCGTATCTGCTGGCGGCGCTGTATAATGCCCCGGCTACAATGGACAGCTATTACCGTGCCGAGGTCAATCACGACCTGTACGGCTGTTAGGCACCTTTGGGTGTCTTTTTTCATTTCATCACAGGAAGGAGGCAAAGCACAATGAAAAGAAACACTGTGCCGGTACTATGCCCGGCGTAACCAAAGAACAGATTCAGGCAGCGCGGGAAGCTGACTTGTTTACTTACCTGCAATTCCATGAACCCGGCGTGCTGAAACAGGATGGACCTAATTTCCGGCATAAGGAGCATGACAGTCTGGTATATGTGACCGGGAAAAGGTACTGGTACTGGAACAGCCGCGGACGGAGTATCAATGCGCTGGACTACCTGATCCAGATTCGGGGATATGGTCTTGTGGATGCGGTTCATGCTCTGGTAGGTGGCGAAATCCCACAGGAACCGGCTTACCGAAGTACGGCAGAAATACAGGTATCAAAAGAGCCGGAAAAGAAAACATTCGCTCTCCCCTGGGCCAGACGTTGCGCGACCGCTGCGGTCTCCTATTTGCAGAAACGGGGGATCAGCTCAGAAGTCATTCGCCAGTGTTTACAAGCCGGGATTTTTTACGAAGCCCGGTATCATGGAGAACCGGTTTGTGTGTTTGTTGGGAAAGATGATTCCGGGAAAGCGAAGTTTGCCTGTATGCGCAGTATCAGCGGCAATCTCAAAAAGGATGTCTATGGCAGCGACAAAGGATATAACTTTTGTTATCCCCCGCAAAGTCCGGGCAGCCGGCATGTGGCAGTCTTTGAAGCTCCTATTGATGCGCTTTCCCATGCGACACTTCAAGAGTTGGAGGGATGGAAATGGAATGGTTATCGCTTGTCTTTGGGCGGTACTTCCCATGTGGCGCTGACTTCTTTCCTGGAACGCCACCCGGAGATACGGCGTGTTACCCTTTATATGGACCACGACCTTGCCGGATTTGTCAATGCCCGGAAAATCAAGACCATGCTTCACGAGGATAAACGTTTCCGTCATATCCGGGTAAGTGTCAACCCTCCCCGGATGGGAAAAGATTACAATGAGAAATTGCTGCTGGTTCGGGAACAACTGCAAACCAGCCAGCACCAACGCCGCCCAAAAGAGGCGGCTGTTTCAATTTAGGGAGGATTTCAACATGAATGGATCTCAACATATCTGCTTTACAGACAGCGCCGGAAAAGCGCTGTTTTCCATTCCCGACAATGGTTTACTCTGCCTGTTCTATGGAAACGGGGACAGGCACTTTGCTGTTTGTCATCGTCTGGATGACACCCATGCAGAAATTGACGGGGTAAATTATTCGTTGCCGGATTTTGCCAAAAGGATGAAACACAACCAGATCAGCTTTGCTCCGGCATAAGGCTGGAAAACAAATAACAGGAGGATTTGAAAATGAAAAAAATTGAAAATACCGCTTTGCAGATGATTGCCGAGGCTTCCCGGTGTCCAGACTACGGCCCCGATATGGTTAAATCGCTGATGAAAAAGCTGGACATGAACGAAAAGGGCTTTGCGCTTTTGATGAATGTTGCCCCATCCACAGTGCGTCTTTGGACCAGCGGAGCTGCACAGCCCTGCGGCACAGCAAAACGCCTCATGCAGATTTATGAAACCGGTCCGGAGATTGTCGGCAAGATTGCCGGCGGGCAGCTACCGGCAGATGGGAGGGATTGATTAAATGGCGGGGACAGATAGCCAGCCGTTTGCGGAAAATGAGCAGGTCAAAGAGCTGCTTCACATGAAAGGAGGAATTTGATTGGATCAGGAACCACTACCGCAGATTCATTTGATCCGTGATACAGACTTATCCGTCTTTGCGTATGAGCTCCATATTTTTGCCGGAGATTTTCTTAGGGAATGCGAATTTAATATGCGTTCTCTGGCGACAAATACCGGGGCTGATTCCATTGCCATCATGGGAAAAAATCACATATGGCTTTCCGACGCTTTGTTTGCTTATTGTTCTACGGCGGATCTTTATCAAATGATCTCAACAACGGAGTTTATCGGAGCGAGGGCTTTCCTGTTTCATACGGATCGCAGAGAGGGCGGTCACTTGTACGGAGATGTCCTGATGATGGATTTAGACACGCTGCGGCAGGATATAAAAAGAAATATCCTCTATCCCTGCGGCGTCAATATCGAACGCAAAGATGGTTCAGCGGCTACGGTCAGCCTGAAAGAATGGACTGAAATGGAGCTTTACGAAAAAGATGCTCTGAAAAGTTGGGGGTTTTCTTATGCCCCGAATCAAGTTACGGAATGGCAGTACCACTATTCCACGATGTTCAGACAGTGGATGGATCAGGCATTTCGTTATATGCCCCAGGATTTAGAAGAACGCCTGAATATGCAATATATGGAGGCAGCCCAGAACCCGGATATGGATAAGTACCGCATACCACAGGGAACGGCAAAGCAGATGCTTCTTTATGACGAAGCCCCTGTGTATCGCCTTCTTCCATCCGGTTCGGAGAAAATTGCGCCCATCGCGGCAATCTCTACGGGTCTGTGGTATGAAAATTACCGGGAGTTTGCCATTGCACCGGAGGATTTAGGCGCTCTGGACAAACTGATCCGCAGGGAAACTGACCGGCTCACAGGAAACCTCCCACAACTTCACAAAAACGAAGAACGTCGCCCTGCCCCGGAGCGATAAGAATTTTACACTGACTGGAGGTGATGAAGATTGGCAGGAGTGCATGAAGATTTCGGTGAAAAGATCGGCGGTGCGAAAAAAGACCTGTGGAAAGACCGCGGGCTGTATGCGGATGATCTGGAAGCCATGAATGAGCGCGAAGCCGAAAAATTTGTGAAAAAGGATAATGTCTGGAAAAAGCCGGACTATGCAGCCATGCTGGAGGAAGGGATTCCTCTTGGCGTGGTCTATTTTATCAAAAAAGCAAGGGACGGCTTAAACGCCTCTCCTCAGTATTACCGCACGGATGACACCCCGGAAAAACGGACTGCGAGGCAAAAGGAGTATATAAAAACAGTCCGGGAATTGCAGACAGTGCTTTCAGATGTCCGTACTGTGGAGGATGCCATGAGAGCCTATGACCGCTTTTTCGTTGACAATGGATATTTAGAAAAGGTACAGGGCTGGGTAAGCGGAATCCATTACCGGGCAACGAAAAAGGGTCAGGACAATCCCGTGATTACAAACAAATTATCCAATACTATGCTGATCCGCTCGGCTGAATATTTTGAGCGCAACTTTACTCAGAAAGCAAAAAAGGAACAGTTTTGTGTTTCCAAAGAGCAGAAAATACCGAAAGGTTATGCGATCCACTTCAACGACGGGAAACATACCTATTCTAAAAATGAGGACTGGAAACCCGGTACCTACTATGTGACAAAAGGCTATTCGATCCTGCGGACCAATTTTGAGACCAAAGAAGCTGCCCTGAAATGGGTGCAGGAACTTGCCAAAGGCAGGAACAAAAATGGGAAGATCCGGTTTGTCCCTCCCCAGCTCGCCCATGTCAAACGTACCCGGCGGATTATCGGAATGGCGTGGAGATCACCGGACAGCATTATCTTGATACATTTGGATTCCGCGGCGGCGAGTTTGGAAACTGGATGAACCAGAACGACCGTCAGACCTCCCTTAACATGGGATTTGAAGCACTAAAGGATCTGGCGTCAGCCCTTAAGATCAGCGATAAAGATATTGCTTATCAGGGAACGCTTGCTATCGCTTTTGGTGCAAGAGGCAGCGGCAATGCTGCGGCTCATTATGAACCTTTGCGTACAGTCATCAATCTTACGAAAATGCACGGGGCCGGTTCGCTGGCACATGAATGGTGGCATGGACTTGACGATTATCTTGGTACAAAGATGGGCGCAAAAGGGATGCTGTCAGAACAGCCCCGCCTCTATGCGCCGTTCCAAAAACTCATTGACACCATGAAGTATAAACCGGAAACACCGGAACAGGCAGCAAAGCGCACGGAAGCACAAACAGAACGCACCCGGAAAAATGCGGCAAGCTGGCTGGATTCCTCGGTTCTTGCCTCTCTGAAACGGTATGGCAATGAGGAACAGATGGAAACCTACGCAGTCTTGCGGGAAGCATTTTTGTCCGGCGAACCCGGCTCTGTGGGACAGATCAGCGCATTTAAGAAGAATGTTACCGGCCGGGTAATTCCCAAAAGTGAACGGGAACGGCTGGAAATTTTTGAGCGTATGCTTTCCAGGATGCAGGCGCAGGAAGCTCCGCAGATTGGACGGACGGAAACTGATTTTTACCGTAATTCGGTACGCATGGGAAAAGAATGTGAAAAAGACGGCGGTTATTGGGACAGCAATGTGGAAATGACAGCCAGAGCCTTTGCCTGTTATATCAAGGACAAACTGCCCTACACATCGGATTATCTGGCAGGCCATGCCGACTGTGCCCTTACCCTGGTTTCCGGTAAAGACGGAGAAATGGAGGTATTGAAAGCCTTCCCTGTGGGGGAAGAACGCCGTGCGATCAACGCTGTTTTTGACGAGATCATTCAGGATTTGAAACGGGAACAGCTATTGACCCATGCCGATGTAACGCTTCCCCTCTCTGTTTCTGAACTTCGTGAGGCAGCGGACGGTCAGCTATCCATGTTCGGCGCGTCGTACCGTCCTTCCGTGATGGATCAGCTTGCGGCAAACAGACCGGCAGATAAAAATCACCGGCACAGACGATTTTCAGAAAAAACCATGAGCCGGAAATATAGCAGGAGGTGAACAGCATTTTGGAAGAAAACAGGGATTACCATGCCTACCGGTATGGCGACCACTTGACGCCGGGATCAGAGCTTAAAATTGAACACAGCGTAGTTTGTGAAAATGTGGATATTTCTACTCTGATCACAATGGGAACCGATAGCCTGGAAGCCATGCACCAGGGAAGTATTGACGGGGAGCAGAAAGCCTATGAAATCGTGGTGGCTGCTGCAAAACAGTGGGAACAGCAGGCAGCGGCAACACAGACGATCAACCGGGCTTTGGAATATCTTCGTACACCGGAGATCGAACATACCGGCAACCAGTGGAAAGACACCGATAACTGGAGGGCGGATCAGAAAATCAGCAACCGGGTCTATCAGATGACCTGCAGTATTTGGGAAGATACGAAATATGACAGAGAAACCAAACAGAGTGTTCCGATTGCCTGGTATGTGACATGGGAAGTCCGTATTCATTCCCCGAAGCAGGGATATGGAGCAAAGATTGCCGGACAAAACCAGAAACGATATACAGATAAGAACGCAGCCATAAAATACCTGGACGGGCGAAAGAAAGCCTATTCCCATTTATTCACGGAAATTTCCCCGCCGATCCCGAAAGAATATGAGCACCATTTTATGGTTCACGGTACTCTTTTACCTGGCTATACGGTTGAAGGACTGGAACAGGCCAAAACGGAACATGCCGCCGCCGAGGTTTCGGAGGGCGGTATTTTTACACCCGAAAACCAGGAGAAGCCTTCCGTCCTGGGGAAGCTCTCTGTGGCAAAAACTCAGGAAAAAACGCCAACCACTCCCGGTACGGCAATGAAAAAGAAGGAGGATATACAATTATGAAAGTGTTAATGGTAGAGCCGGGCAAGTCCCCTTATGCTGCGGAGATCGAAAGTGGTCTGAAATCCTTGCAGGCGGCAGTGGGCGGAGATATTCAGGCGGTCTATCCGTATGAGGACCCGGTGGCTCTGATCTGCAATGAAGAAGGCAAGCTGATGGGGCTGCCTTTGAACCGAGCTCTCTTTGACGATGACGGCCACATCTATGATATTGTGTCCGGGAATTTTCTGATCGTTGGTCTTGGCGAGGAAAATTTTACAGACCTTTCCCCGGATCTGATGGAGAAATATGGGGAGCAGTTTAAGTACCCTGAAAAATTTGCAAGGCTTGCCGGCGAGATCATTGCAGTCAAGCAGCCTGCAACCAATGAGCACCGGGAAAAACCGATGATGCACCATTCCGGCCCGGATTTGTAGAAAGAAAGGAGCCAATTATGTTAATGGCAGTAAATGAACCTTATGCCCTTATGGTGCAGCCGGACGATATTCTGATCTCTCCCCGTGAGGTAGATGAACATTTTGGGACGATGGTATGCTTTCATCCCCGCTATGCGCTGGGCGACCATCACAACTATATGGACAAAGATGACTTCCTGCGGGAAATGTATTTAGATACCGTAGGACATGATGAAGCCGGCATGAAACGCTATGAACGGATGGTAAACATTGTAAGCAGCCGTTTCCGGCATGGACCAAAGACAGAGGAACGGGCGATCGATGAAGCAATGCAGAAAGTAATTTCGGAAAAGTATCTGATGCTCCCCCTCTATCTCTACGACCACTCCGGTCTTGCCATGAGTACAGAAAGTTTCTCAGGCAGGGCTCCTCATGCAGAATGGGACAGCGGACAGGTCGGCTGGATCTATGTTTCCAAAGAAGATGCCCTAAAGGAATTTGACGCTGACAAGATGACCGGCGCCATCCGGCAGAAAGCGGACGCACTGATGCGCAGCGAAGTCGCCGCTTATGATTCCTATCTGCGTGGCGAATGTTATGGGTTTGAGCTTTATAAAAACGGGGAGCTGTCGGATAGCTGCTGGGGCTTTATGGGTAACTTTTCCGATGTGTTGAAAGATATGGCGGAATACCTCCCGGATGAGTGCAAAGGGATGGTCGATCATCTGGAGGAACAGGAACGCCCGGCTACGATCATCAAGACGCTTTTGAAACATGCTAAAATTCAGGTCGATCAGGCAGCAAAAGCCTTTGAACACGCTTCCCGACAGCAGGTTCTTGGGGAAAGCCGGTAAAAAGTTATTTCCATATTATAAATACCGATTTTATCAGAAAGGAGGATGCTCTTGCAGGAAGATCTCGAACAACGAACGGTTTCTGTTTCTATACAGGCAGCAAAACTGTCAGGGCGGGTACTGCGTGCGGCTATTGCTGCGGTACTCCAAAAGATGGAACAGGAACGCACAATGCCAAAAGTCGGGCGCAACAGCATGAAGCGGCTGACTTATAAAGACCCCGGTGCCAATACCATTGAAGTTTCAGGGCGAATCCGCTCTTTTGAACGGTATGCCAGGAAACATCAGGTACGCTACCATATAGAAAAGGAACTTGGGACCGATCCCCCAAAATGGACGGTATATTTCAAGGCAAACCAGGCGGATGCACTGACGGCAGCTTTTAAGGAATATACAAAGAAAGACCTTACACGCAGCACCAGACCGTCGCTGCTTACACAGCTTCATAAGTTCAAAGAACTGGCACAGTCGCTTGGCCGTGACCGTGTAAAGAACAAAGAACACGGAGGACCGGAACGATGAAGATCGATGCAGAAACAATGAAAAAACAGGTCATTCTCCATCTGCCTTATGTTCTGTTCCTTCTGGTATTTGCCAAGCTGGGCGAGGCGGTGCGTCTGGCTCCCGGAGCGGACGCTTCCCAAAAGCTGTTAGGACTGTCCGAAGGCTTTGCCCTTGCGTTTCAGAGTATGTGGCCGGGGGCGGCAATGGACTGGCTGATCGGTTTCTGCGGTGCAGCCATTATGCGGCTGGCAGTCTATCTTAGAGGGAAAGACGCTAAGAAATACCGCAAAAATGTGGAATACGGTTCAGCACGTTGGGGAAATAAAGCCGATATTGCCCCGTTTATGGACCCAAAGCCGGAAAACAATATCATTCTTACCCAAAGTGAAGGACTGATGTTAAACGGAAGGCCCAAAAATCCGGCCAATGCAAGAAATAAAAATGTACTGGTAGTCGGAGGATCAGGTTCGGGAAAAACGCGCTTTTTCATCAAGCCCAATCTGATGCAAATGCACAGTTCCTACGTCGTCACCGATCCGAAAGGTACAGTCCTTGTGGAATGCGGAAAGATGTTGCAGCGAGGCAGCCCTGCGTCAATATAAGAAATATAAGCTCGCTGCCGGTGTTGTATGCTCTAAAAGACTTCTTAATCAAGCAGTTGGGAAGTCTCTTAGAACACACAACCAAAATCGAAGAAAGGAGCGCAAGTTATGAGAAAAAACGAGAAAATCACAGCTCTGTACGAACGATTGAGCCGTGATGACTTTGGCAAAGATGATGACCAACAGCGTGAGAGCAATTCCATTTCCAATCAAAAGGCTATGTTGGAGGAGTTCGCCGCACGGCAGGGCTTTACAAACATTGTCCATTTCACGGACGATGGCATTAGTGGTACTTGCTTTGACCGTCCCGGATTTTTGGCAATGATGAAAGAGGTTGAAGCCGGGAATGTGGAGTATCTGTGTATCAAGGACATGAGCCGCATGGGTCGTGACTATCTGAAAGTAGGTCAGATTATGGAAATCCTGCGTCAGCGTGGCGTTCGCCTTATCGCCATCAATGACGGCGTGGACAGCGCCAGAGGGTGACGATGATTTTACCCCTTTCCGCAACATTATGAACGAGTATTATGCCAGAGACACCAGCCGTAAAATCCGTTCCACTTTCCAGTCCAAAGGCAAGTCCGGCAAGCACCTCACAGGCACGGTCATTTACGGCTATCTCTGGAACGAAGCCAGAGACCAATGGTTGGTTGACCCCGAAGCCGCTGATGTGGTCAAGCGTATCTTTGCCATGACGATTGACGGCTACGGTCCGTATCAGATCGCCAGCAAGCTGAAAGAAGAAAAAATCCTCATTCCGTCCGCTTACCTTGCCCAGCACGGCGAGGGCGTGAACAAAAATAAGACTTTCAAAGATGTGTACGGCTGGGGTTCTTCCACCATCTGCAACCTTCTTGAAAAGCGTGAATATCTGGGACACACCATCAATTTCAAGACCCGAAAGCACTTCAAGGACAAGAAAAGCCATTATGTCCCGGAGGACGAATGGACGATTTTTGAGAATACGCACGAAGCCATTATTGACCAGCAGACCTTTGACCTTGTGCAGAAAATCCGTGGGAATGTCAGACGCTACCCGGACGGCTGGGGCGAAGCAGCTCCCCTCACAGGCTTGCTCTATTGCGCCGATTGCGGCGGCAAGATGTATGTCCACCGCACCAACAACGGCAAGCGCATTTCTCAATACACCTGTTCCCAATACAGCAAAGTCCCAGTTGGAAAGCTCTGCAAGACCCAGCACCGTATCAATGAAGATGTGGTACTGTCCCTTGTCTCTGAAATGCTGAAAGCCATTGCAGAGTATGCCAAGCATGACAGAGCCGAGTTTGTCCGTGTGGTGCAGGAAGCGCAGTCCAGCCAGCAGACCACAGAGGTCAGGAAACAGCGGACACGCCTTGCCACAGCAAAGCAGAGAGTTTCCGAGCTGGAAGTCCTGCTCTGCAAAATCTACGAGGACAACATTTTAGGCAAGCTGTCCGACAGCAGATACGCCACTCTGGACGCTCAATACGAAAAGGAACAGTCCGAGCTTACCGCTGAAATCTCTGTTCTGGAAAAGGCAGTCAAGAGCTACGAGAAGCACGAAAAGGACGCTGACCGTTTTATCGCTCTGATTGACAAGTACGAGAACTTCGACAAGCTGACCATTGCCATGCTCAACGAGTTTATCGAGAAAATCCTTGTGCATGAGCGTGACCGCAAAGGCAGTATACAGACCACACAGGAGGTCGAGATTTACTTCAATTTTGTCGGGCGATTTGTTCCCTCCGGCGTTTGGAGAAGTGGAGCTGACCCCGGAGGAATTAGAGGAAATCCGCAAGCGTGAGGAACGCAAGGACAGGCTTCATAAGAACTACTTGAAGCGAAAGCCAGCGGAGCGCAGAAGCGATACGAGGACAAAATCAAGGCGAGAAAAAAGGCAGAAATCGAAGCCAAGAAAGCCGCCATTCGTGCAGAGGACATTGCAAAGGGAGTGTTCGTTCCCGTCAGCAGTTTACCGCAGAGAGAGCCGATGAAAGGAGTACAAACAGCATGAATATCACTTACACACAGAACGGCGATTATCTTATCCCAAACATCGTTATCCGCAAGACAAAGCCCCTCGGACACTACGGCAGACTTCGCAAAGCATATTTGGAAATGCGCCGCCCGATACTGTTCAATGAGCTGGCGCTATCCGACAAGCTCTTTGAGCATTGCGCCGAGATTGACGAAGCGGCACGAAGCCGCATGGAGCTGATCGTGCGGTCACTGGCAGAGCAAAACGGCGTGACCGAGCAACTGAAAGCTGAAAACCAAATGGAATGGGTGCGGCAGATGAACGCTTGCAAGGTACAGGCAGAGGAAGTCGTGAAAGCGGAATTGATATACGATTGAGCGAGGAAGTCCGGGCAGAAAACTGTTCGGACTTTTCTCATATAGTCCAAAGCTGCGGTAGACTTGTTCACAAGTTTTATGGTATAATTTGAATACGAAATTGAGCAACAAATCGTTAAGGAAAGAATCGAAGGTGGTGCAAACGAAAAAGCAGTATTGAGACTTTTCATTAACTGCCCTTTCGTTTGCATCAATTTCGATTTTTTCTGGTTGAACAAAGCGCGTCAACTCTATATGGACTTTTAATTCTGACACTCTATTTATAATAGGATAGCGTGTACAGATAGAAATACATAGGATTTTTAATTCAGTCCTGTATTATGGCATCAGAAACAAGCCTCCTTAAGGAAGCTAAAAAAACATTCTGTTACGATTCATTAACAGAGCATATGTGGTTTTGGTTTTATAAAATGTTGTTCTGTAGGCAGAGGAATAATTTTACCACCACAGGAAGAGCACTTGCATATATCTTTATTATAAAGAAGACGGATAATGGCAGGTGCATCCATATCTTTCAGCTTGGAAATATATTTTTTGCAGCCAAGGATGTTTCTGCATAGGGTAATCTTTTTCTTCTTATTTCTGGATGAAAGAAGACCATAGTGCCTGATACGTACAAAACGTTTTGGAGGAACATGCATTAAAAATCGACGGATAAATTCCTCGCCGGATATGGTGATCTCTTTCCAAAGCCCTTGGTTTTTGTAATCTTTAGCAGAAAATGTAACTGTAGATTCTGTCATGTCTTTGATACGGTAGTTGCTGATAGCAATCCGGTGGGTGTATTTTCCAAGGTATCTGATGACAGATTCGGCACCGTCAAATGGTTTCTTGCAATAAGGAATCCATTCCTTTGCATAGCAGGTATTTAACAATTCCTTGAAAGTATAGTAGTTTTTTGTAAGGTGCAGCCGATCCATGAAATTCAAGCCTGTCATTTTCCCAAAGCTGCTTAAGTTCAGCCATATATTTTCCACGAAATGTTTTGGAGATCACCTTAATCGGAAGAAAAAAATCTTTCCCGTTGTCTTTCCAATGATTTTTCACATCCAGCCCTCCACCAAGAACAATCGCATGGATATGAGGATGAAAATTCATGGTGCTTCCCCATGTATGGAGGATACAAATATAGCCGATATCAGTCCCAAGATATTTACTATCAGCAGCAAGTTCACTGAGAGTATCTGAAGCCGCATGATAAAGAGCAGTGTATAAGAATTTCTGGTTGCTGTAGATAATGGGATTGAGTTCTTCCGGAACTGTAAAAACCACATGGAAATAAGGAGCATCTAAGATATCCTCCCGCCGTGCATCTACCCATTTTTCTTTTGGAAACTCCTGACACATAGGACAGCACCTGTCACGGCAGGAGTTATAGTGGACTGATATGCAGCCGCAGTCCTCGCATACACTTACATTCATACCAAAGGCACCAGTTTTGCAATTCATGATGTGATAAGCGGCCTTTCGCTGAGCGGGAGAAATACTATGTGTGGATTCAAAAGATGAATAAAAACGATGAAAAACATCCTGAATCGTACAATCCTTACTCATGATTCACCACCTTTCGGGTTGTCGAATGGGCTGCGGATTCCAAGAAGTGTCTTGTTGCTCACATGAAGGTAAACATCTGTAGAGCGAGGATCAACATGTCCCAGAAGTGACTGGATATATTTTATATCTGTGCCACTTTCGAATAAGTGGCTGGCAAAACTATGACGGCACGCATGAGAGGAAACATGACGGTTAATGCCGGCGAGTTTAGCACTTTTCTTAAAGAACTGGTTAACACTGGCTATATCAAGATATCCACCGGACCAGGAACTTGGGAAAAGGATATCTTTGGGGCGACCACATTTGTACCAATACTCTGTGAGAAGGTCTAAATTCTTTTGAGACAGAATTGTATATCTGTCAATTCTGCCTTTGGTTTCACGAACATGAATTGTCATGTTGGTACGTGAAATGTCATCATAATGAAGATGAACAACCTCTGATACACGTAATCCAGAAGAATACATAGTTGCAATAATCGCTTTATGCTTCAGATTCGGAGTGGCGTCAATGATTGCATTTATTTCATCGCGGGATAGAACGGCAGGAAGATTTCGCTCTCTTTTCATAGCCGGAACAGTGTCATCATCCCAGACAGTCTTCAGCACCTTTTTATATAAGAACTTTATTGCAGACCGATAGTGATTGTGAGTTTCAGGAGACCTTCCTTCCAGACGTTTGGCAGTAAGAAAACTTTCCGCATCTTCAAGTGTAAGATCAGAAACATTTTTTCCAATCCAACGAAGGAAGTAACTGACATCAGAGCAATACAGTTGAATAGTTCTTTCACGCAGGTTACGTTTTTCCGCTTCATTGCGGATAGATTCAAAAATATCTTTATACATAATAAAACCTCCAGAATAAGTAGTGTTAATAATTACATCTACCTATTCGGAGGTGCATTAGCGTCATAATTCCGATTGCGGAAGAGACTGAAAAATGTTATTCTTATCATAGGCAGTGGAGCTTTCTTAGTTCAGTTGTTTCGTGTGGTAACTTAACAATAACGGATTATGGAAAGTAATTCCACTGCTTTTTAATAAAAATAAAACTGCGCCACAGCCTTGGCAGGCCATCGCGCAGCGATTTTGTTCAATCTCGTATGACATTTCAAAATTGTACCTTTCGAAATGTTCAGTTTATAGATAATCAGGTAGATTTGATTGAATTTGAAAACTGTCAATTTATCAATACCGTTTTTAAGGGAACATTAGAAAATTTATATCTGATAATATCAGACAGCAGTTTTTCAAAATGTACTATGCATGATTTAAAAATATCCGGCTATGAGGAACAGTCTGAAATTACAGATTGTACATTTGAAGAATGTACTTTTTCTGACATAAATCTTCTTGCGGATTTAACCCTGCAAGGTGGGACTGTGACGAATTGTACAGGAAACAACTTAGAGTGTATTATGAACATGATATTTGCTGTGCAGTTTACCAAGAGTAAATTTGAAAATATCAATCTAAATGTGGCGATTATTAAGAATACATTTCAGCAGGTAGAGGTTAGTAATATTCAGAATATTGACATAGGAGGAGAACCGGTACGCAGAAACAATACCTTTAAAGACTGTTATATAAATGGAGAATTGCAGAACCAGTAAATAAGCAGGGAACTGCTCTGCCGATACGGTTAAAATTGATTGGTGGGTTGCAGAAAAAAACTTCAAGTTTGTCGAACTGATAAAATCCCTTTAGGAACTAAAGGGCGCACTTCTATACTCTCTATCGAGAGTAGTGCGTCCTGCGGAGCTTCATTCTCTGTCAGCAGAAGAAAACTGCTTGCCTGCGAATGTTGCGTCACTTCGTTCCGTCAAGGTGGCTACACCCCCTTGCACCGCTAAAGCGGCTATCCCCTGTGGACTTGCCGTCCGCAAACGGTTTTGGCAAACCGTTCGCCGCCAGCAAGTTTGAAAATCAAGAATCTTAATTTGATAAAGGAGTGTGATTCTATGAAAAAGAAATTACCCATAATCCTCTTGGGTGTTATTTTGGCTTGTGTGTTGGTTTTCGGTTTCCTTTATGCAAACAATGACATTGGTAAAACCGCAAACAGTTTAGAAGCAGACATTCGCCAATCTCAAAAAATTTTGGATGATTGGATTGTTGATGGAAGCATTTCCGACACAATGGCTGCATTTATTTCTTACCCACAGGACAAGACAGACCACACTTTTTCTGTCTATGTAAATCGCCCTGGCTTGTCTTTTGGATATTTCTTCCGTGGTGGTGGAGATATAGTTGAGGTTGATGATTACATTGCAGAGTTTGTTGTTGAGGGAAATAACGAAAGGGCATTTATCTCAATGAATACCCAAAATATTGTTCGACTTGAAGTAGATGATGGCAACGGCATTCAGGTGATTGATATTGATAGTGGCAAGCCTTTCGCCATTGTCCTGCCCCTCAATGTAGGAAACATCTGTTTCTATGATACGAATGGAAATGTTGTGGAATATCTTCGCCAACAACTTTGACCAACTTCAATTTACCGAACTGAACACAACAACTGAATACCGAAAAACTGACCGTTGACTGGTCGCACTATGCGAAAAGTTGACGGTCTTTTTTTATCCCCAAAATCAAAAAAGGAGGTCAATCACAATGACAAAACCGAAAACCCTTGAACAGCTCCGAGCCGAAAAGGAACGAGCCGAGACGCAGCTTGCGCAGGAACAGCACAAGCTGGAGCGTCTGGAGAACCGAAAGAAGTATCTGGAGAAAGGCGAACGCACCAAGCGCACCCACCGCCTTTGCAATCTGGGCGGCACGATTGAGAGCCTTGCCCCGGAGGTCAAAGATCTCACACGCACCGAAATGACAGAGCTGATGGAACACATCTTTTCCCTGTCCGAAGTCCAGCGAGCCGTCCGTCACATGGCGATTACCCACATCAGCCAAGCAAACAGAGAAAAGGAGTTGAAAGCCGATGGCACTATTTCATCTGAGCGTCACGCAGACTAAGCGAAGCGCAGGACAGTCCGCTATCGCTTCTGCCGCCTACCGAGCCGGGGAGCGATTGTATAGCGAGTATTACGGCGAATACAGCGACTACACCAGAAAGGGCGGCGTGATCTGCTCCGACATTCTCCTGCCGTCCCATGCTCCCCCGGAATTTGCAGACCGTCAGACCTTGTGGAATGCCGTGGAAAAAGCCGAGCGTGGAAAGAACGCCCAGCTTGCATACAGCTTTGACATTGCCTTGCAGAATGAATTTTCCCTTGAGGAAAACATCGCTCTTGCAAGGCAATTTTTGTTGGAGAACTTTGTGAGCCGTGGCATGGTGGTTGACTTCGCCGTACACCAGCCAGACCGTGAGGACGGCGGCATACCCAATCCACATTTTCATGTGCTTTGCCCCATCCGCCCCATCGAGCAGAACGGCAAATGGGGACTAAAGCAACGCCGGGTGTACGAACTGGACGAGGACGGCAACCGTATCCGAGACCAGAACGGAGAGTTTGTTTTCAACGCCGTTCCCACTACCGACTGGGGCAGTCCCGAAACGCTGGAACATTGGCGTGAAGCATGGGCGGAGATGTGCAACGCCAAGTTTGCGGAGAAAGGTCTGGATGTTCGTATCGACCACCGCAGCTATGAACGGCAAGGCGTGGATTTACTTCCCACTATCCATGAGGGCGCAACCGTCCGGGCAATGGAGAAGAAAGGTATACGCACCGAAAAGGGCGAGTTCAACCGCTGGATCAAGGCAACCAATGCCGTTATCCGGGACATCAAGAAGAAAATCGCTCTCCTGTTCGATTGGATTGCCGAAGCAAAAGCAGAGCTTGCCAAGCCGCAGGCACCCAACCTTGTTTCTCTGCTGAACGCCTATTACACCAGCCGCAACGCCGGGGCGTATTCCCAGAAAGGCAAGGTCAGCAATCTAAAGGAGATGAACGAGACTTTCAATTATCTTCGGACGAATGGCATTTACACCCTTGAAGATTTGGAAAGCCGTGTCAGCGAACACAGTGCTGCCACAGAGAGCTTGAAGAAAACGCTGGACGAACAGACCGCCCGAATGAAAGCAATTAAGCAGCTCTATGACAGCTCCGCTGCTTTCCAGAGCTTGAAGCCTGTCTATGACGGCTTGCAGAAAATCAAGTTTGAGAAGCCCAGAGCCAAGTACAAGGCAGAGCATGAAGCGGAACTGATACAGTTCTACGCCGCCAGACGCAAGCTGACCGGGGAGTTCCCGGACGGCAAGGTGGATATGAAAAAGCTGACCGAAGAGTATGACGAGCTGGAACAGGCGCACGAAACCACCTATGGCGAGTTTAAGGCTGTCAGAGACGATTTACACCGCCTTTGGAAGGTCAAGTCATGTGTAGATACTGCCGCCCGATTTAACGAGCGTACAGAGGAACAAATGCTCCAAAATCGACCCCAAACACGACACAAAAAGGAGGAACTATCACGATGAATTACACCCAAGCGCAGATTGACCGGGCAAACGCCGTCAGTCTGGAAGATTTTCTCCGCACACAGGGAGAGACACTTATCAAAAGCGGACGGGAATACCGCTGGAAAGAACATGACAGCCTGACCGTCCGGGGAAACAAGTGGTTTCGACACAGCCACAAGGGCGGCTATCCCATTGATTTCGTCATGGAGTTTTACGGCAAGTCCTTTCCCGAAGCTGTTCAGATGTTGACAGGCGAAAACGGCGAGGGACAGACCGAAGCCACCACAGCACCGCCCACAGCGTTCCACTTGCCCTTGCACAACCGAACAGCCGACAGAGCAATTCAATATCTTTGCGAAAGCCGAGGTCTCAACCCGAAACTGGTTGAGGCTTTTCTTCTTTCCGGGGATATTTACGAGGACGCAAAGCGGCACAATGTTGTGTTTGTCGGCAGAGACCGAAACGGCACACCGAGATACGCCCATGTGCGAGGAACGGCAGACTCATTCAGACAGGACATTGCCGGATCTGACAAGTCCTATCCGTTCCGATATGAGGGAAACGGCAACCAGCTCTTTGTCTTTGAAGCACCGATTGACCTTTTGTCCTTTATCTGCCTTTATCCGCAGGACTGGCAGACAAGGAGCTACCTTGCCCTGGGCGGCGTTTCAGGCAAAGCCCTTGACCGTTTTCTTTCTGAACGCAAGGACACCAAAAAAGTGATCCTCTGCCTTGACAGCGACACCGCAGGAAGCGAAGCCTGTACCCGACTGGCACAGTCCATTCCCAGCGAGATCGCCGTCATTCGCCTTGTCCCGGCAAGGAAAGACTGGAACGATGTTCTCCGTCAGCAAGGGGACATTCCGAGCCGCAAATTCATAGCCGAGACAATCACGCTGCGAGAGCTGCCCACCGCCCAGCCTGTCCCAATGCTCCGTATGGCTGATGTGGAGCTGACGAGCGTGGAATGGCTATGGTTTCCCTATATCCCATTTGGAAAGCTGACAATTATTCAGGGCAATCCCGGCGAGGGCAAGACCTACTTTGCCATGCGCCTTGCAGCGGCTTGCACCAATCGAAAGCCTTTGCCCGGTATGGAGACCCTTGAGCCTTTCAACATCATCTACCAGACCGCAGAGGACGGTCTGGGTGATACGGTCAAGCCCCGACTGATGGAAGCAGACGCAGACCTTGAAAGAGTGCTTGTCATTGACGATAGGGACACACCGCTGACCCTTGCCGATGAACGCATAGCAAGGGCAATCCGTGAGAACAACGCAAGGCTGGTTATCATTGACCCGGTGCAGGCGTTTCTGGGCGCAGATGTGGACATGAACCGGGCAAATGAAGTCCGTCCCATCTTCCGCAGTCTGGGAGACATTGCACAGGCTACCGGGTGCGCTATCGTGCTGATCGGACACCTGAACAAAGCCGCAGGAACGCAAAGCACCTACCGGGGATTGGGGTCTATCGACATTACGGCGGCAGTCCGCAGTCTGCTGTTTATTGGCAAGCTGAAGGACAGCCCCACAACGAGGGTGCTTATCCATGAGAAAAGCTCCCTTGCGCCGCCCGGACAGTCCCTTGCCTTTTCTCTGGGAGACGAGAAAGGCTTTGAGTGGATAGGGGCTTATGACATTACCGCTGACGAGCTTCTTGCCGGGACAGACACCGCCAAGACCGAAAGCAAGACCGCACAGGCAGAAGCACTGATACTGGAACTGCTGGCAGACGGAAAGCGTATGCCGAGCGCAGAGCTGGAAAAGGCAGTCAATGAGCGTGGGATTTCCTCACGCACCATGAGAACGGCAAAAAGCCGTATCGGAGACAGGCTTGTGACCGAGAAGAACGGCGCGGGATGGGTCTGCTATCTCCAATAACTAAAGCCGATGTATCATCGGCACAGGAACACGGCAAGCGTGGCAAAGACGGCAAGGTTTTTATAGATACCTTAATATTGCCGCCTTGCCTTGTTCCCTCATACCGACACCGCCCGATGATGAACAGTCACCGGGCATTTTTCATTTACAGGAGGATTTTGAATGAACAATACCGCAACCAACACCGCCACTTGCCCGACTGTCAGAAAGCAGATTGGCAAGACCACCTATATCGTCCGTGTGCATTTCAGCCAGACCGCAAAAAAGAGACAATGGAGGACAAAATCAAGTCTGCTCCGTGAAGTCGAAGACTCCGCAAAATGTGACGAACTGGATCTGGATCTGGGAGATGAATTTGATGAAAAAGTCTGATCTATTCCATTTTGTTTAACCGTTTCCTCTCCCGGAAATATGATATAACCAAACACCCAAATTACAAACTGCTTTCCGATTTTAATGAGAAGAACGCTTTTAATATCGAAAAGTTTCTTTCTACCCGGATGCCGATGCGTCCCGGTGAACGATACCGTAATTATGAAGTCACAGCCGAAGATCTGGCTTCCCAGACTTTATAAAGTTGTTCCTGCCTGTCAAAGCATGTGGCTTGGCGTAAATGCTCATGTGCGATAAAGTAGCGCACATGAATTTGATAGACAGTAGCCCACTATTCCGAGAAAAGACTGTTTACAATTTGGAACTACAAGGGGGCGTAATATCCAATCCTTCAAGAAAACTTGTTCCCCAATTACACATAGAATCTAATACGGGAATGATACTCTTTCCGAAAGCAGTAAGTGAATAAAGCGTTTTAGGCGGTTTTTCTGGAATGACTTCTCTGTGAATCATGCCACAATCTTCTAGATCACGAAGTTGTTGCGAAAGCATCTTAGGAGTTGCTTTCGGAATCAAGCGTTGTAATTCCATGTAATGCAGAGGTTTTTCTATCAAATGCCAAAGAATTAGAGGTTTATATTTTCCTCCAATTAGAAAAAGTGTGGCTTCCACTGGACAACTAAATTGATTTTTTTGATAATTCATTTTATAAATCCACTCCTTTTGGGGTACTTTCTTTGAGGGAAGTATCTACCTTAAAAGTGCAATCTTGTTATTCTTTTTTGCACCATGTTAAAATTAGTATGACGATTGAATAAGTCCATTAAATTATACAGCACAAAGAAAGGATTGACTATGATGAATTTTATTGAGATTGCAAAAAAACGGTATTCTGTACGCAGTTATAGCGACAAAAAAGTGGAAAAAGAAAAACTTGATAAAATTTTGCAAGCTGCACATGTTGCACCCACAGCAGCAAATTTACAACCGGTGCATTTAATTGCAGTAGAAAGCAAAGAAGGTTTGGAAAAAATAAGTAAAGGTGCAAATATTTATGGTGCTCCTCTTGCAATTATTGTATGTGCAGACCATAACAAGGCGTGGGTTCGCCCATTTGACAAAAAACAAACTGGAGATATTGACGCATCCATTTTGACAGACCACATGATGTTGGAAGCAACAGAACTGGGGTTAGGCACAGTATGGGTGTGCTACTTTAATCCCGATATTATCCGAAAAGAATTTGATTTGCCCGATAATTTAGAGCCAATCAATATTTTAGTAATCGGTTATGGAAATGAAGAAGCTGCAGATACAGAAAGACATGACCATCTGAGGATTCCACTCACTGACTTAGTTTCGTATGAAAAACTGTAAATATTATTAGCAAACCCAGCCAAGCCAATCAACGGCAAGTAAAATGTGCCCACCGTTGACAGCCCCGACTGTCCTTGCTAGTGGGTAATCAAGGGGCGACAGCAAAAAGTGCTGCCGCTCCTTTTCATAATCTAAAACCTACATTTATTGTTCCTGCCTGTCAAAGCATGATGCCCCGGCAGGCTTTGTTTTTGTCACGATGAAAGGAGGATTTTTTGAGGATTCGTGATTCTCCCTGAAAAGTAAATAACCGCAGGATTCTTCCTGCCCCATGCCGCCGTGCTGTTTGAAACAGATTTTTTTCTAAAAACAGTGCGGCGGCTTTTTTTGTTTCCGGCCTGATACGGCCATATCACAAATTAAAATTTCTGAAATTAAAGGAGGAACTATATGGCATTTTTTGCAAGCGCGATTGATACTTTGAAGATCCTTGTGATCGCCCTGGGCGCAGGTCTGGGCGCATGGGGTGTTGTAAACCTTCTCGAAGGTTACGGAAATGATAACCCAGGTGCAAAATCCCAGGGGATCAAGCAGCTTATGGCAGGCGGAGGTATCGCTCTGGTTGGTGCAACGCTGATCCCGCTGCTTTCCGGTCTGTTCGGTTAAGGGCTGACTTATGGGCAGTCTGTTTGAATGGATAACAGACTGGATTAAAGAGGGACTGATCGATGCGATTACCGGACAGTACACCAGCATTTTCAACTCCGTCAACAATCAGGTTGCGGATGTGGCAAATCAAGTAGGACAGACCCCGCAGGGCTGGAATGGCGGCGTGTTTTCCATGATCCAGAATCTTTCGGAAACCGTCGTCATTCCCATTGCGGGCATGATCCTGACCTTTGTTCTGGTGTATGAACTGATCCAGATGATTCTCGAAAAGAACAACATGCACGAATTCGATACATTCAACATCTTCAAGTGGATTTTCAAGACTTTTGTTGCCACTTACCTGCTCACCAACTGTTTTACGATTGTGATGGCGGTCTTTGATGTGGCCCAAAATGTGGTGTCGCAAAGTGCCGGTGTCATAAACGGGAACCTGGATGTGCAGGCGGCGTTGTCTGATCTGGAAACCCAGCTTGAAGCAATGGGAATGTGGGAACTGATTGGACTGTGGCTGGAAACCAACATCATCAATCTGTGTATGTGGGTACTGTCCATCGTGATCTTTGTCATTGTATATGGCCGTATGATCGAGATTTATTTAACCGTGAGCCTTGCACCGATCCCGTTTTCCACAATGGCAAACCGGGAATGGGGACAAATGGGAACCGGGTATCTGCGTTCCCTTTTTGCCCTGGGCTTTCAGGGTTTTTTGATCCTGATCTGTGTTGCCATTTATGCAGTGCTGGTCCAGTCTATCCCATCGTCCGGCGACGTGCACGGCGCGATCTGGGGAACGGCGGGTTATACGGTACTGCTGGCCTTTGCCCTGTTTAAGACAGGTTCGTTATCCAAATCCATATTTAATGCAAGATAGCATGAACAAAACCAATTCTAAAAAGGAGGATTTTATATATGAGTAAAACCAATACAGAAAAAATGGCGCCGGAGACACAGACGCCGGAAATGGCAAACGGCATGAAGCTGGATGTCCGCGTGCGTCCGATCGCCCCAATGGGAAACCTGCTGGCGTTTGCCAATGTTACGATTGGCGGATGCTTTAAGATTGACGGCTTCCGTATCTGTTCCAGTGAAAAGGGGCTGTATGTCAATATGCCCGCAACCCAGGATAAGGGAGGCAACTGGAAAGATGTCTGCTGGCCGGTTACGGCAGAGTTCCGCAAGCAGCTTAACGACGCCCTGATCGATGGGTACGGGCAGGCTATTGAAAATTTGCAGGCAACTCTTGAAGCAACAAAGGGAGCTGCGGAAAAGCCTTCCCTGACCGGTGCATTGAAGGAAAATGCCGGTAAGGTCAAAGAACAGCCGGCCAAACCTGCCCCATCTAAGAATGAGCAGGCTCGCTAATGCCGGAAACGAAACAGTACGGCATTATCTATGCCGATCCGCCCTGGCGCTATGATAGGAAACATGGAAGCGGCGTTGCGGAAAACCATTACCCCACAATGAGCATTGAAGAAATCTGTGCCCTGCCGGTATCGGAACTTGCCGCAAAAGACAGCGCCCTTTTTCTGTGGGCGACCTTCCCGCAGCTCAATGAAGCCTTCCGGGTGATCGATGCCTGGGGATTCAAATATAAAACGCTGGCTTTTCTATGGCTCAAACAGAACCGGAAAGCGGATAGCTGGTTTTATGGCATGGGCTTTTGGACCCGCTCAAACGCGGAGGTCTGCCTGCTGGCAACCAGAGGCCGTCCGAAACGCCAGTGTGCGGGAATCCATCAGTTTGTAATCTCCCATATTGAGCAGCACAGCAAGAAACCGGACGAGGTGCGGGATAAGATCGTAAAACTCATGGGCGATCAGCCCAGAGTGGAACTGTTTGCAAGACAAAAGACACCCGGCTGGGATGTATGGGGCAATGAAGTGAACTGTACGCTGACTATGCCGGAGCGAAAGGGGTGATTTTGATAGAACAAGATGCAAAGCGGCTGCTTATGGAACGGCTGGACGAGTGTTTGAAGGTTCATGCGGATATGCTGGATGCACAGAACATCGGCAGTATTTACGAGTTACAGGGACTTTCGGAACTCCACTATTATCTGAAGGTTGAGCATGTATTTACTCCGGCGGAAGTAGAGGCGCTTCTTTCTTTTCAGGATCCGTTGGATGTAGCCCGATGGTGTTGGGAAGAAAATAACCATGAACACAGTTTCCCGATCTGCGATCTTCTCAAAGAAATTGATGCAGAGCAAAAGTTTGAACATTTCACAAGCGAACCTTCCGCACAGGACAAATATACGCTCCTGATGAAACGGCTGGGACAGAATTACTTTGCTTACAGGGAAAGCCTTATGTCAAGAGATAAGGAATCCTTAATTGAAAAAGCTGCTGAAATTACAGCCATGCAGGAGGCGTATTCCTATCTGACAACAAAGTTTGAGTTCAGGGATGAAATGCTGGATGATGTGCTGGCGCTTGAGAATCCTTTGAAATACTTTGCAGACCGTTGGCTTATGCCGGTTTCAGATGTGTTCGACGTGGATATGGATATTCGGGAAAATATTGCCGGAATCCGAGACAGCCAGGAATACCTGTGTCAGAGAGAGCCGGCTGTTTCTGTCCTGGCACGGCTGCAAAATGCGGCTCAGGAAGTGCGGGAATGTCCGGCTGCGGAGAAACCGGTACGCGATTTCGGTGCACGGTAATGGGCCGGAAATTATATTACGATGGGAGGTGTATAGATGCCTTATGTACCTGTACCAAAGGATTTAACCAAAGTTAAGACTAAGCTGGCCTTCAATCTGACGAAGCGCCAGCTTATTTGTTTCAGCCTTGCCGGGCTTGTCGGCCTTCCGGTGTATTTCTTTACCCGCGGGGCGATCGGCAATTCGGCGGCTGTACTTTTGATGATCGGGCTGATGATGCCCTTTTTCTTCTTCGCCATGTATGAGCGTGACGGGCAGCCGGCAGAAAAGATCTTGAAGAACCGGCTCCGTTATAAGCTCTGGCCGAAGGACCGTCCATACAGGACGGATAACCTGTATAAATCTATGTCAAAGAAGGAGGTTACAAAGATTGCCAAAAAACAAGCAGCAGGAAGCTCAGGAAAAGCGTCTGCAAAAAAATATCAGGCAGGCCAAAAAGACCAGAGCCGATGCAAAGCAGGGCAAAACTAAGTCTGCCCGTTCCAAGCCGTCTAAAAAAGGCGGCTTTTTTGCTGGGCTGAAAGCAGATGCCCCGCAGACGGTTCAGCAGAGCATTCCCTACCGTGAAATGTACCGGGATGGGATCTGCCGGCTGACCGATACCCTTTACACCAAAACGGTACAGTTTTTTGATATTAACTATCAGCTTGCACAGGCAGATGATAAAGCACAGATCTTCGAGGGTTACTGCGATTTCTTAAATTACTTCGACGCCTCGATCCATGTGCAGCTTACCTTTATCAACCAGCGGGCCAATATGCAGGATTTTACCAGAAGCATTGACATCCCTCCCCGCGGCGACGAGTATGACGGAATCCGCAAGGAATACGGGGATATGTTAAAGAACCAGTTGCAGAAAGGAAATAACGGTCTCACCAAACGCAAATACATTACCTTTGGGATCGAGGCAGATGACCTGCGTACTGCGAAAATGCGTCTGGAACGCATTGAAACGGATGTGCTGGCAAATTTCAAGACTCTGGGAGTTCAGGCGAGATCCTTAAACGGACTGGAACGTCTGGAACTTCTTCACGGCCAGCTTCACCCGGACGGTCAGGAAAAGTTTCATTTCCAGTGGTCGGATCTGCCTAAGACCGGTCTTTCTACCAAAGACTTCATTTCCCCATCCGGGCTGTCTTTTTCAAAGGATGGAAAGACATTCCGGGTAGGCGACCATTCCGGTGCTGTCTCCTTTTTGCAGATTTTGGCGCCGGAGCTTACCGACCGGCTTTTAGCGGATCTTCTTGACTTAAACGACGCCGTGACCGTCAACCTGCATATCCAGTCTATCGACCAGGCGCAGGCGATCCGAAACATCAAGCGCAAAATGTCGGACCTGCAGAAAATGACCATTGAGGAACAAAAGAAAGCGGTCCGATCCGGGTATGACATGGACATCATTCCCACCGACCTTGCCACCTATGGAGAGGAAGCCAAAAATCTTTTGCAGGATTTACAAAGCCGTAATGAGCGCATGTTCCTTGTGACGGTACTGGTGGAAAATATCGCTGCCAAACGCCAAAAGCTGTTCAATGATATTTTTGCCGCTTCGGGTGTGGCACAGAAATACAACTGTGCCTTAAAACGGCTGGATTACCAGCAGGAACAGGGGCTTATGTCCTCGCTTGCTCTTGGTACGAACCAGATTGAAATTGAGCGCGGGCTTACGACCAGCAGCACAGCGATTTTTGTACCGTTTACGACCTGTGAACTGTTCCAGGAGGGCGAGGCGTTGTATTACGGCCTGAACGCCCTTTCCAATAACCTGATCATGGCGAACAGAAAAACGCTGAAAAACCCCAATGGGCTGTTTCTCGGTACCCCAGGAAGCGGTAAATCTTTCTCTGCCAAGCGTGAGATCGTCAATGTGTTCCTTCTGACGGAGGACGACATCATTATCGCTGACCCGGAAAATGAGTATGGGCCGCTGGTGCAGCAGTTCGGTTCCCAGGGGCAGGTCATTGATATTTCCCCTACTTCCACAAACTACATTAACCCTATGGACATCAATCTGGACTATTCCGATGATGAAAACCCGATCACTTTGAAAAGTGATTTTATCCTGTCGCTGTGTGACCTTATCATCGGCGGCAAAGAAGGGCTTTCCCCTATTGAAAGGACGATCATCGACCGTTGTACCAGACTGGTGTACCGGGAATACTTGCAGGACCCGTGCCCGGACAATATGCCGATCTTAGGCGATCTTTACGAGCTGCTTTTGAAACAGTCTGAACCGGAGGCACAGAATATCGCAACTGCGCTGGAAATCTATGTCAATGGTTCCCTTAACGTGTTCAACCACCGTTCCAATATCCAAATGGATCAACACCGGGTACTGTGTTTCCAGCTTAAATCACTGGGAAAAGCCTTAAAGGAAATCGGGCTTTTGATCATGCAGGATGCGGTGTGGAATCGTGTCACGGCCAACCGTTCCAAACATAAAACAACCTGGTTCTATATCGACGAATTCCACCTTCTTTTGAAAGGGCAGACAGGAAGTTTCAGCGTGGAGATCTGGAAACGCTTCCGTAAATGGGGCGGAATCCCATCAGGTTTAACGCAGAACGTCAAGGACCTTCTGGCTTCCCGTGAGATCGAGAACATTTTTGAGAACTCGGACTTTATCTATATGCTCAACCAGGCCCAGGGAGACCGTCAGATTTTGGCAAAGCAGTTGGGGATCTCCCCGCACCAGCTTTCCTATGTGACCCATTCCGGTCCCGGCGAGGGGCTTTTGTTCTTTGGAAATGTGATCATCCCCTTTGTGGACCACTTCCCGAAGGACACACTCTTGTACAGCGTGCTTACCACAAGACCGGATGAAGTAGCGGGGACCAAAGCGTGAGACAAAAATTAAAATGGATCGGAGGTGAGAACAATGGCACACGACAGGGAGTTTCAAAGAAAGCGCAAAGATACCCGGATGCCGGTGCGTGATTCCCACGGGGAAGATCAACCGGCAGCCAGGCAGACCGAACAGGATTTTGACCTGCGCAGGGCACGGGACACCCCTTCTTCTGTCAACGGCAAGACACACAGGCAGGACATCCCTGTACAGACGGAATTTTCCCAGCTATCACCGGAAACACCGGTGTCCTTGCTGGAACAGGGCGAAGCGTATGCAACCGCTTTGGATGGTTTTTCGGAACACTTTGAGACACCGGATGCTACCAGGACAGCGCCCCCGATACAGGACAACGTGCGAAGCAATTTCCGGCAGGAGGCTTCCAGGCGTTCTTTTGTAACAGAGGATGTGACAGACCATGATACCGGAAAATATGCTCCTTCTTCCGAAGGCTCAGCCCCACCGAACGGCACAGACAGATCCGGTCAGGAACACCGTTACCGAACACACCAGCATGGGAACAAATATCAGCAGCGTTTTCAGGAAGCGGCACAGGCGGAGGAACAGGCAGCGCAGAAGGAAAAGGGTATGGATAGCGAACCGCCGAAAACATCCAAGCTGGAATTTACTGCGGATGAACTGCCGCCGGAGACAAAGGATAAAAAGCTCACCCATGCAAGGCGGAAGGCCGAACGTACTGCACAAAAAGCAGAGCAGGCGCAAAATCGTTTACCTGCCCGGAAGAAACTGCGCATGGAGACGGTTTCCGACCCGGAGACCGGAAAAGCCAAAAAACACTTAAAATTTGAAAAGGAGGTCAAATCCCAAAAGGTCCATGTAAAAGGACCTGTACCCCTGCGTCCGGTCAAGGCGGGCGCCAATACTGCCATTGGTTACGCCCATAAAAAGATTTATGAGGCAGAGGATGAAAATGTGGGCATCAAGGCAGCCCACCGCTCTGAACTTGTGGGCGAGGCAGGGCTTCGCACGGCATATCACCGGCATAAAACTGCCCCCTACCGAAAGGCAGCGAAATTACAGCAAAAATCAGCAAAGGCCAACGCAAGACTTGCTTACCGGCAGGCTCTTAGCGACCACCCGGAGCTGAAGAAACATGCGATTGCCCGGATATGGCAGAAACAAAAACTGAAAAGGCAGTATGCCAAGGCTGCCCGTGAAGCCGGGAAACAGGCAAAAAATGCCGCAGTCGCAACAGAGAGGGTCAGCGTCGGTATTGTCCATGCGGTCAAACGGCACCCTGTGATCTGCCTTGTCCTCCTGCTTCTCCTTTTGGTAATTTTCCTGATCATGTCCCTGTTTTCCACGTTCTCCAATATCGGGACCGGCGGTTTGGGAAGTCTGGCTGCTTCTACCTATCTTGCAGATGATCAGGACATCAACCAGGCGGAGCTTACCTATACCGAATGGGAAACGGATCTGCAAATGGAAATAGACCGGGTGGAATCAGACCGCCCCGGCTATGACGAATACCGGTATAACCTGGGCGCAATCGAGCATGACCCGTATGTGCTGATGGGGTATCTGACTTCTGCTTATCAGGGATTTACTTACGATGAAGTGGAAAGCGTGCTGCGGCAGCTTTTCCAGGAACAATATACCCTGTCCTTTTCAGAAGAAACCGAGATCCGTTACCGCACCGAAACTTCCGTTGATCCGGAAACCGGGGAAGAAACCCAGGAGGAAGTGCCTTATGAATGGCGCATCTTAAATGTCAAACTCACGGTTATACCTCTAGAAAACCTGGTCGTTTCCCGGATGAACGCAGACCAGAAAGAGATCTGCGAGATCCTGCTGCAGACAAAAGGAAACCGCCAGTATGTCAAAAATGTCTTTGGCACCAACTGGCTCTCTTATGTGACCAGCTATTACGGCTACCGGGTACATCCCATCAGTGGGGAAAAGAACTATCACACCGGTGTGGACATCGGGATGCCGGAGGGCACAGAGATCCTTGCCGGGCATGACGGAACGGTCACCCTTGCGGGAAATGCCGGCGGTTATGGCTTGTGTGTCGCTATTGAAGGCGAGGCATACGAAGGACATACCCTGACGACCAAATACGGGCACTGTTCCCAGATCCTTGTTTCTGCCGGGCAGGAGGTCAAAGCCGGGGATGTGATTGCAAAGGTCGGGAATACCGGAAATTCTACCGGGGCCCACCTGCACTTAGAAGTCCTGGTTGACGGCCAGTATTTGAATCCCCTGTATTTTGCCGATACCGGCGATACCAGCGAACGGCACCTGCCGGAAGTTGGTTCAGGCGGCACAGGAAACTACTTCGATTATGACATTCCACCGGAAGCCCTTGCGGATGAACAGTTTGCCGCAATGATGGCCGAGGCGGAAAAATATCTTGGCTATCCGTATGTATGGGGAGGCGCAAGCCCTTCCACTTCCTTTGACTGTTCCGGCTATGTGTCCTGGGTGATCAACAACTGCGGCGTTGGCTGGAATTTCGGAAGGCTGACCGCGGATGGTCTTTTAGGTGTATGTACGCCGGTATCAAGTGCGGATGCAAAACCGGGCGACCTGATCTTCTTCCAGGGGACCTACAACACCAGCGGCGCAAGCCATGTAGGGATCTATGTGGGAAATGGAATGATGATCCACTGTGGAGACCCGATTTCTTATGCAAACATCAATACAAGCTACTGGCAGCAGCATTTTTATACATTTGGGCGTCTGCCTTAACAGATTGGAGGTAATAAATTGAATCCTAAAATTGAAAAACTGGAAAAGGAAATTGAAAAGACCAAAACAAAGATTGCGGAAATGCAGGCAAAGCTCCATAAGCTGGAGGAACAGAAAACAGAGCTGGAAAATACCGATTATGTGGCGGTGGCGCGCAGTTTCAAACTGACGCCCCAGCAGCTTGCGGATTTTTTGAAATCACAGCAGGCGGCCCCTTCGGAAACTGTTTTACCGCAGGAGAAGGAGGATGTGCATGAGGCTTAAAAAACTTTCCCTGCTGCTGGCGCTTACGCTTCTTGTAAGTGTCAGCGCATTACCTGTAACGGCTCATGCCGGCGGTTCCAAAGACACCACACCGCCAACGCTGACTGCTTCCCTGGAGGGCGATGCCCTGAAAATAGAAAGCAGTGACGATCTATCCGGCGTGGAGGCGGTCTTTGTTGATGAAAACCGTATCAACTCCCTCACCGATGGGAAAGCGTCGGTTGCACTAAAAGATTATGCAGGAACAGAAAAACAGGTAAGCATATACGCAAAAGATTATGCCGGCAACCGTTCTGATGTGGTAAAGCTGGATAATCCGTATTACAAAGAACCGGCTCCTGAAAAGAAACCTGCTGCGGCAGCACCCCAGAGTCCGTCCGGTACACAGACAAAACCGCCTAAGGAAGAAAAACCTTCCGGCTCAAACGCTGCAACCCCTTCCGGCGGCGGAAATTCTTCCGGTTCAGATAACAGTACCGGACAGCAGGAAAATACTTCTGCGATCCCGGAAGGTGCATTTACCCCGGAAGGCACCGGAACGGTACAGGACAACATCAGCGGTACGGATGGGGAAAAACAGTTTTACACCATCACTACGGACGCGGGCAATGTCTTTTATCTGGTGATCGACGGGAAACGGGAAGATAACAATGTCTACTTCTTAAACGGCGTCACAGAGTCCGACCTGATGGCGCTTGCAGAAAAGAACAATGGCAGCATGAGCATGATTCCCCAGGAAGAAAGCTGCAGCTGCACAGAAAAATGTGAGGCAGGAAAAGTCAATACCGGCTGTCCGGTCTGCAAAAATGACTTAAATGGCTGCAAAGGAAAAGAAAAGCCGACGGAAACTGAAAAACCGGCAGAACCGGAAAAGCCGAAGAAAGAAACCGGCAGCGTCGGCACGATCCTGTTTATCCTTGCTGCCTTACTTGCGGTCGGCGGGATCGGTTACTATGTAAAAATCGTGCGTCCGAAACAGCAGGCCGAGGACGATGCGGAATTTGAGGATGACGGTTATGGCGAAGGCTTTGACCCGGATGAGGCATACGGGGAACCGGAATATCTTTCCGAGGATGATTTTGACGACAAGGACAGCAAATAAGGCTGTCCTTTTAGATTTTATGAAAGTGAGGATTTTTTCATGGAACATATCATAACCAGGCGCCGCGGCTTTCGCAAGCTGTTGGCGTTTTTGCTTTGTATGGCAAGCATTTTGGGGCTTCTTCCGGCTCAGGCTTTTGCCATGTCTGTCGGACAGACGGCAAGCTCCTGGCTGGGCGACCAGTATGTGGGCTCTGATGGGAACCACTACCGCGCCCCGGCGCCTTACACCTATCTTGCCTACCATGCAGACGGAACCATCGACGTACACACCAGTTCCGGGGGCAATGCTTACCGGCACTATATGCTGACGGATTCTGACGGGATCAGCCACCAGGTTTACTGTGTGGAGAGCGGGATTCCTTACCATACTTCGGAAAATACCTATGTTTCGGAAAGCGGGACCAACAGCCAATACCTGAACCTGCTTCCTGCCGAGGCAAGGAGGGGGATCACCCTGACTGCGATCTATGGCTGGAAACCCGGTGCGGCGCTCCCTGTTTCCGGAATCAACGAGGATGACTATAAGATGGCAACCCAGATCATCCTTTGGGAATACCAGCAGCAGCTTAGAAGCGATCCGTACAACCGCCACGGAAACGGCCACGCAGATGGTGACCAGTATTTCAGCGTGATCGCCGGACGACCGGCTGAAAAAGCCTATGACTGGATTCTGGCACAGGTCGCTTCCCATTCCACAGTCCCTTCCTTTACTTCTTCTAAGAAAAGCGAAGCACCGGAACTGGAACTGAAATGGGATGTAGAAAAAAAGGTCTATACCCTGACGGTCACAGATACCAATAACTTGAAGATCGACCTGGAGGCTTTGAAAGGCAGCGGCGTTTCTGTGACAAGAAACGGAAATGAATACACCTTTACCAGCAGGCAGATGATGATGGACCCGGTGCTGTTTGAATTCCGAAAGAATATCCCGGTGGCAAACGACATGCTGATCTGGGGCAGACCCGGCTACCAGACCATGATGACCGGCGCCAGCGATCCGGTTTCCTTCTTTGTAAAGATCAAAACGGAAACTTACGGTACTGCAAAACTTGTCAAGACCAGTGAGGACGGCATTGTTTCCGGTATCACCTTCCATATCTCCGGTACGGACATTTTGGGAAATGAAGTCAATGAGGAAGTTACGACCGGAGAAAACGGCCAGATTGAAAAGAAGCTCCTGCCGGGGACCTATCTGGTAAAAGAACTTCCGGTGGACCGCTATGTGACCCCTTCCGCACAGTACGTGACCATTGAAAGCGGGCAGACTTCTTCGGTACATTTCAGCAATATCCTGAAGAAATTCCGCGTCCATGTGGTAAAGAGTGATGCTGACACCGGAAATGCTCAGGGGGATGCCACGCTTGCAGGGGCGGCCTATGGGATCTTCCGTGATGGCGAACTGATCGACACTTATACTACCGGACCGGATGGCAGCTTTATGACCCGCTATTATGTATGCGGGGATGGCTGGACGATCCGGGAAATCGAACCGAGCACCGGGTATCTTCTGAATGAAACTATTTATGAAGTGGGTGCATCCCCTTCCCTGTATGAAGTGGAACTCAATACCACAGAAAATCAGGTGACGGAAACGGTTATTTACGGAAATATCCAGCTTGTCAAGCACACCGATGACCTGGACCCGGATGTGCCTGAGGGCGAAAATACCGACGATCCCAATGCCGGTATCATCGAACGCCCGGAAGCAGGCGCAGTCTTTGAAGTTTACTTAAAGGCAGCCGGAAGCTATGACGCGGCAAAGGAAAGTGAACGTGACCTTCTTACCACGGATGCGGATGGTTTTGCTTCCAGTAAACCGCTTCCTTATGGACATTATACGGTCCATCAGATCGCAGGCGAGGAAGGCAAAGCCTTTGTCCCGGACTTTACGGTATTCATTTCCTCTGACGGAAAGACTTACAGCTATATCCTGAACAACCGCACCATCACAGCCCGTCTGAAAGTTGAAAAATGTGACGCAGAGACCGGAAAGATTATCCCTGTGACCGGAACCGGTTTTCAGATCAAGGATCTTTCCACCGGGGAATTTATCACCCAGACCGTCTACTATCCGAACCCGGAAACACTGGATACCTTCTATGTTTCTGACGAGGGCTGGCTGATGCTGCCGGAGCCTTTGGCCGCCGGGGATTATGAACTTTATGAGGTGGCTGCCCCTTATGGCTATGTGCTTTCCGATCAGCCGGTACCGTTTACCATTGACTGCAGCGAGGCGGTTGTGACGGTCACGCAGTACAATATGCCGCAGAAAGGCCAGCTTACCATCACAAAGACCGGAGAAGTATTTGCTTCTGTCCAGGAAAACGACGGACTGTACCAACCGGTATATGAGGTTGCCGGACTTCCCGGAGCGGTCTATGACGTGATCGCAGATGAAGATATTTATACCGGTGACGGTACCTTGCGGGCAGCAAAAGATACGGTTGTGGAAACACTTACGACCGGCGAGGACGGCACAGCGAAAAGCGGGCTTCTCTATCTTGGCCGTTACCGTCTGGAGGAACGTCAGGCGCCTTCCGGCTGTGTGTTGAATCCTCAACCGGAATATGTGGAACTGACCTATGCGGGTGAGACCGTAGAGGTTACACAGACAGCGGCCGGTCTTTATGACGAACGCCAGAAAGTGGATGTCACACTTTTCAAGGCAATGGAGACCGATGACCTGTTCGGTCTTGGCATGAACGAGGAATATAAGGATATTTCCTTTGGACTTTATGCTTCCGCAGACCTGACGGCGGCAGATGGCAGCGTGATCCCGGCAGATGGACTTCTGGAAGTGGTCTCTGTTTCGTCTGATGAATCCGGCGGTTACAGTGCTTCCTTCGCTTCCGACCTGCCTTTTGGCAGCTATTATGTCAAGGAACGCACAACCAACGGCGCCTATATCCTTTCGGATCAGGAATATCCGGTCGTCTTTGAATATGCCGGACAGGAAACCGCCCTGGTACAGATCCTTGTCAATGAAGGCGAGGCTGTTTCCAATGAACTTCTCCGTGGGCGTGTAGACGGTGTAAAAGTCGGGGAAAACCCGGAAGGCGGCGAGGATGTCACGCTTGCCGGTGCGCTCATGGGTCTGTTTAGACCTGATACCGAAGAATTTACTGAAGAAAATGCGCTGCTTACTGCTATTACCGGAAAAGACGGCAGTTTTTCCTTTGAGAACATTCCTTACGGACACTGGATCGTCAAGGAGATCTCTGCCCCTGACCTTTATACGGTAAGCCCGCAGCAGCACCATGTATATATCGGTGCAGACGGACAGCATATCGAGATCCGTGTGGAAAACACCCTGATCCGCGGCAGTGTGCAGGTAACTAAAACCGAAGCTGTGGAGGAACCGTCCCCTGTGGAAAAGGAGGATAAGAAAGACAAGAATTCTTTCCTGCGCTTCCTGCCCGGTGCAGTGTTCGACCTGTATGCGGATTCCAACGCCAACCAGGAATATGATCCTGACGATCAAAAGATCGGTACGCTGAAAGAAACCGATGCAGGCTATCATACGGCGGAAAACCTTCTGGCTGGCGGCTACTTTATCAAAGAAAGCAAAGCGCCGGAGGGCTATCAGCCTGACTCAAACGCTTACTATTTTTCCATCACAGAAGATGGACAGGTCGCAGTTGTGGAAAATGGAGAAGCCGGGCACGGGTTTACCAATGAGGCTTACCGCGGCAACTTAAAGATCACAAAGGATTCCAGCGACGGGCGCAAAGATGGTTTTGCCATCGAGGTTAAGAGTGCGGACGGCTCCTACTGCGAGACATTCACCACTCCAAAATCCGGCGTGATTGAAGTTAAGGGCCTTCGTGTCGGTATTTATACCGTAACAGAAGTTGCAAACCGGGCAAGCAAGGATTACATCATTCCTGATGCCGCTACGGTGGAGATCAAGGCAGATCAGACATCTACGGTCCAGTTCTTTAATGAAAAACCGGAAAAGCCGGATAACCCAAAGAACCCGGAAAAGCCTTCTGTTCCCTCCAATCCTTCCACCCCTCAAAAGCCGGTACCGCAGACCGGGGATGATCCGTATATTTTCCTGTATGGCGGACTGCTGGCAGCCGCACTGATCGGCGGCAGCGTATTTGCTGTGTATTATTTCAAAAAGGGAAAATACAGCAGGACTTCCCTGAAAAGAACGGCTGTCGGGGTTTCTGTCCTTTCACTCTGCGTTCTGGTGGCTCTTGGCAGCGGTTTTTTGGTGTTCCGTGACTTGAACCAGTATGCTGAGAGTAAAGATGCCTATCGAGATCTTGCCGGATATGTGGAAGTACCGGAGCAGACAGCTTCCCCGGAGTCGGCACCCGATCCGACAGAACCAAAACGGGACGATGCCGATATTGTCCTGCCTTCGGTAGACTTTGAAACGCTCCGTGAAAATGGACCGGACATCATCGGATGGCTTTCCCTTCCTGATACGGTGCTCAATTATCCGGTAACGCAGACCGACAACAACGAATATTACCTGAACCATCTTTATGACGGGACCTATAACAAGGTTGGCTGCCTGTTTGCCGACTATGAAAACCGGGCAGATTTTTCAGACCGCAATACGATCATTTACGGTCATAATATGCGGGATGGTTCCATGTTTGCGCTGCTGAACCGGTACGATGAACAAAGTTACTTTGATGCTCACAGGCAGATGTATCTCGTTACTCCGAAGGGGGGTTATGTCATGGAGATCTTTGCGGCATTTGCAGCAAAGCCGGAAGAATCCGGCAGTAAAACTTCTCCCTGGCAGCTTTCCTGGAAGGATGACGGTGCTTATACTACCTGGCTTACAGCTATGAAGGAACGTTCTGCGGTGGAAAGTGATGTGACTGTGACCTGCAGCGATAAGGTACTGACCCTTTCTACCTGTACGCCGGGCGGCACAGGACGCTTTCTTGTCATGGGAAAACTCGTGAAAGTAGATAACGAAATATAGATTTTAGACGGTGCGGGGGCAAAAGCTCCCGCACCTGCTGTTTACAAGGAGGATTTTATTTTATGGTAAATACCATGATTTCCATTCCCGGCTATGTCCATCTTTACCGCTCGCTTTTGCGGTTTTACGACATGCCGGAAAATGAAGTCCGGGAAATGCTCTATCTTCTGAATACGGCAAACCTGGACTGCTATGAGTATTATCACCCGGACCGCAGTGTGATCCAGAGCGGACCGGTCGCTTTTTGCGGATGGCTGGAAACGAAAGACTGCCGCCCTTACCGCACAGAGGTACAGCTTTACAAGTCGCTGCTGTTTTTGAAGCGCAGCATTGACCGTGACCTGATCGTATCAGCTCAAAGGGAGGCTCTGCAAACCCTGCGCTGTATTATCTCCAATCTGGAATACCGCTTTTATAAAGCCTATGGCATGGAGATCGAGGACAAACGCACGGTCTATGGGGAATGTACCTACCGTCTGGTTCCCAGGGAGGATGAACCCAGCGTGTGCCTGATGCACGACTGGATCTACCTGCCGAGTGCTTAAAATGTCCCGAATAATACACAATATTCGGGACAAAATAAGAATACGATAGTTCCCATCTCCTGATATAGAATTTGAAACTGATGTATAAATTCTGTTCTATGTGGAATACTATTGCTAAAACTCTTGAAGCCTATTGAAAATTTGTCCCGAATAATATATAATATTCGGGACAAAAGGAGGTGAGCAATATGGCAAATGGCTATTCCAAACAGATTCAGGAGCAGATAAAAGCAGCGGCGGAAGGAACTATTTTCATCAGTTCTGATTTTGCGGATATTGCCGATACGGAAACCATAAGACGGAACTTAAACCGGCTTACACAGGCAGGTATGCTTCGCCGCATTTTGAAAGGAGTTTATGAAAAACCAAAATATAGCAAACTTCTGGATGAATATGTGGCGGCAGACCCGGAAGCGGTGGCGAACGCATTGGCACGAAGTTATCACTGGACGATTGCCCCATGTGGGAATACAGCATTGAACCTGTTAGGTCTTTCAACACAGGTAACAGCAGTATGGTCCTATATCAGCGATGGTCCATATAAGACCTACGAGTGGAACTCTACAAAGCTGGAATTTAAGCACCGGACCAATAAGGAGATTACCGGATTGTCCTATATGACAAGTTTGGTTATACAGGCATTAAAAACGCTTGGCAGATCGAATGTTACGCCAGAAGTCATACAGATGCTTTCCGAAAAACTGACAGACAAGGATAAACAGGCTTGTTTGAAGGAAGCAACAGAGTCTACGGATTGGGTTTACGATACGATACGGCAGATTTGTGGAGGTGAAAAGGTACAATGAGAAATATAGCAAGACTTTCAGATAACGACCGCAGGGAGCTGTTCAGAAATACAGCAGATAAAATGGGGCTGAATGATGCCATCGTGGAAAAAGACTTTTGGGTATGTTTTACGCTGGATTATTTATTTCACCGCTCACCATGGAAAGAGTCCATCACCTTTAAGGGCGGTACCAGCCTTTCAAAAGCCTTTCACCTGATCAGCCGGTTTTCAGAAGATATTGATTTGATTCTGGACTGGCGTGTATTGGGATATGGCAAAGATGAACCATGGGAGAAACGTTCCAATACAAAACAGGATGCTTTTAACAAAGAAGCCAATGTGCGTGCGGAGGTATTTCTGTCCGAAACATTCTGCCCGGCAGTCAAAGCCGGCTTATCCCAGGAAATCGGTTGTGAAGCAAATGTCTACATAGATGAAAAGGATAAACAGACGGTCATTTTCGCCTATCCGCACCTTTTTACGAATACGGCGACCTTACAGGTGATCCGTTTAGAGATTGGTGCGCTGGCAGCGTGGACTCCTGCAAAAACAGCGCTGATCGAACCATACGCGGCAAAATATTATCCGAAGATTTTTGAGCAAAAAGAAACTGCAATCCTTACCGTTGCCCCGGAACGGACCTTCTGGGAAAAAGCCACAATCCTGCACCATGAAGCGAACAGACCGGAACATTTGGAAATGCCGCAGCGGTATTCCAGACATTATTATGATCTCTACCGCATGGCTGCAACACCGGTCAAAGAAGCTGCTTTTTCCAGGCTGGATCTCCTGAAGAAAGTTGTAGATTTCAAAATGAAATTCTATCCCAGAGCATGGGCGAAGTACCCGGAGGCTGTGCCGGGCACATTAAAATTACTCCCGCCGGAATATCGGTTCGCAGCATTGGAAGCGGACTATAACTCTATGCAGGATATGTTGTATGGGGATATTCCGACATTTGAGACAGTCATAGCAGCGGTCCAGGAACTGGAAAAAGAGATCAATACACTATAAACAATTACATATCCATTTATTTGCCGGCTATTCTAAGATGCTTTAGAATAGCCGGTTTCTTGTTTTCAAAGGAGGGATGCTATATTACGCAAAATGAAGTCAATGCCGTTTTTGACGAACAGGTACGGCTTTGCGCTGATACCTTGAAACGGAAAACCAAAGAATACACCGGGGATGACCCGGACCGGCTGGGTGCATTTAAGGCAGCGGCAGCTTTACAGCACACAACGCCCCAGCGTGCCCTTGCCGGTATGCTGGCAAAGCATATTGTTTCTCTGTACGATATGTGCTTTGCCGAGGAAACGGTTTACCCGATGGACACATGGGACGAAAAGATCACAGACAGTCTGAACTATCTGTTCTTACTGAAAGCGATTGTAAAGGAGGGACATACCAATTAAACGAATCGAAGTAAAAATTTTGAACTGCCAGGCGGTAGCGGAAGCAGAAAAAAACATGGTCTTTGCGGCAAGACTTACCCAGCAGGGACATAAGATTGCCTCAATGGACGACCTGATGGAGCTCTACGAAAAATCATTCAGCGTTCAGACAGTAGCAGCTATGGGGGCGCTTCCCCATCCTACCATCCAGAAATTTGCGGTGATCACGGTAGCCATTGTCGGCGCCAGCAGGCGTTTTCTGGCGCAGATCACCCGCCACCAGAACGAAGTAAAATTTATGAGTGCATCGCTGCAGTACAGCAACTATACGGGACAGGCGGATTTCGCTGTCCCGTATTCTATTATGACGGCTCCGGCAGTGGTACGGGAACTGTACTTAAAAAGCTGTAATGAAAGCATGAAATGTTATGAAGCCCTGTGCACTGCCGGAAGCGGGCACGATGCGGCCGGCTATGCCACGCCCCAGGGATTACGGAATGTACTGCTCATCAGCGCCACCCCTTATCAGTGGAAACATATCATCGGCCAGCGGGTATGCCGGAGAAATACAGATGAAACAAGGATTGTGCTGCTAAAGGTCTGGAAAGAACTTTATGAACTAAGCCCTGCTTTGTTTGCCCCGTCACTGACCGGGCCTTTCTGTCAGTTGGATCGATGTCTGGAAGGGAAAATGACCTGCGGGCGAAAACTGCAGGCAGATATGACGCCAGAGGATATTTTAGAAAAAGACTATCCTGCTCTTTGGGAAGGAGGCTGCCGATGAAAATAAAACTGATCGACTTTGGCGTACCGGAGCACCAGCGTCCTTACCGTCCGCATGGCAATGATGCCGGAGCAGATGTTTATCTGCCCTATGACTGCACCTTACAGCCCGGAGAAATCGCCAAAATTCCTCTTGGTTTTGGACTGGAAATACCGGATGGGTATGCAGGATATATCTTTCCCCGTACCAGTATGGCGGTAAAAGGTCTGGTCTGTGAACTGCCGCCTGTGGATTCCGGCTACCGTGGAGAGATCCATGCGATCATCAGCAATGTAAGCAATCAGGCGCAGTCTCTTTTTAAGGGAGCCCGTATCGGGCAGCTTGTGATCACGCCGACTGTCATTGCGGATTTTGTAACCGATCTGGGAACAGAACGAGGAACCGGCAGCTTTGGCAGTACCGGCGAATAGAAAAAGGCTGTTTGGAGAACAGTTTTTGAATACTTATCGGTATAGGGAGCGGACATTTCGAGAACATTATAAAATATAATAAAGAAAGTCACGAAAAAAGCGGCCATTACCGTGACCGCCTACTTTCTGCTATTGAGTTCTTTCATAATACCGAGGATATATTGCATGGATTGAGGATCAAGCTGTCTTGCCTCTGCAATGAATTCCTTCAAGGTTTCCGGGTAGGTATTTCCTTCATCAAAGAATTCCTGCGGAGTCACACCCAGATATTCGCAGATGTAGAAAAAAGACTGCATAGCGGGAAGTGACTTTTTATTCTCAATATTATTGATGTAGTTGTTTGCCTGACCTAACGATAAAGACATATCGCGTGCGGAAACTCCTTTCTGTGTCCGCAGCTTCGCTAATCGTTCCGGGACAAAATCTTCATACATCGCCTTCACCTCCCATTCTGTAATAGATTGTACCTCACGCCCCTTTATTATCCGCAAAAGGAAAAAGGGTATTATCGTTGACTTGCTAAATTAAATCTATTACTATATGAAAAGTGAAGAATTTTACCTATCAGATGGAGGGATGACCGATGAAAGGAAAAACTTGCTGTGTTACCGGACACAGGGATTTACCGCAGAATGAGATCAACAAAATAAAAGCCGCTTTGGAACATGAGATCGATGCTGCTGTTACAGATGGGTTCACCTGTTTTATGAGCGGTTTTGCAGATGGCGTAGACCAGTATTTTGCAGAGCTGGTGCTGGAAAGAAAGCAGACCAACCCGGCGCTGGAGCTGATCGCAGTGATCCCTTACCGCAAGCGTCTGGACAGCCTAAATAAGAAAACAAGAACCCGTGAACTGCTGGAGGCTTGTGCGGATGTTGTTGTGATACAGGAAAAATATCTCCCAAGCGTCTACTCCCACAGAAATCGCTATATGGTGGAGCACTCCGACCGAGTGATCGCTGTATATGACGGACGGGAAACCGGCGGTACGGCAAAGACGATCCGCTTCACCCATCGGATGAAAAAGGAACTGCGGGAAATCCCGGTTGGAGAGATCGTCCTGCCGGATCACTTGAAACCAAAAACAAAATAGATACCTGTTGATGCGCTCACTTTGAAGTGGGCGTTTTTCTTTACCCATTTTTAGGAGGAATGCTTATGTGGAACCTGATTTCACATTTCCTTACCTTTGCCGGAGGAATGGCTTCCGGCGTTATGTTGATGTGTCTTATGCAAACCGGAAAACTTGCGGATAAAGAATTTGAAACTATGAAGGAGGAATAAAAATTGAAACTTGTGATTGCAGAAAAGCCCTCTGTTGCTATGTCACTGGCAGCAGTATTAGGCGCAACGGAAAGAAAAGACGGTTATCTCGAAGGTTCCGGCTATCTGGTGAGCTGGTGCGTGGGACATCTTTTGGAACTGGCACAGCCGGAGGCTTACAAAGAACAGTACGCCAAATGGCGGTATGAGGATCTTCCGATCCTACCGGAAAACTGGAAATATGAAGTGCCAAAGGATAAGAAAACGCAGCTTGCCCTTTTGTGCCGGTTGATGAAGGACAAACGGGTTGATTCCGTGGTATGCGCTACGGATGCCGGGCGTGAAGGAGAACTGATCTTCCGTCTGGTCTATGAATATGCCGGATGTAAAAAGCCTATGGAGCGCCTTTGGATTTCCAGTATGGAGGATGCGGCGATCCGTGAGGGCTTTGACCATCTCCACCCCGGCAGTGATTACGATAAGCTCTATGATGCGGCGGTCTGCCGGGCAGGAGCCGACTGGCTGATCGGGATCAATGCCACCCGGCTTTTCTGTCCTGTATGGTGTCACCCTAAATGTCGGCCGTGTTATGTCACCGACACTGGCACTTTTGGTACAGCGTGAGTCGGATATTGAATCCTTCATCAGTAAGCCTTTTTATGTGCCGGAAATCACCTGCGGAGGTTTTACTGCTTCCGGCGAAAAAATGACGGAACGATCCGAGGCTGAAAAAATCCGTATGGACTGTGACCACAACTCCGCTTTTGTGCGTTCTGTGGAAAAGCAGGTAAAAACTATACAGCCTCCCCGCCTTTATGACCTTACAACTCTGCAAAGGGAATGTAACCGTATTTATGGCTATACGGCTCAACAGACCCTTGATTATGTGCAATCTCTCTATGAAAAGAAGCTGGCAACCTATCCGAGAACGGACAGCCAGTATTTGACGAAGGACATGCAGGCAACCGCCGCTTCCCTGATCCTGTGGCTGCGTGACAATATGCCCTTTGGAAAAGGCTGCGCCGGAGAGCCGGACATTGACCGGGTAACAGACGACAGCAAAGTGACCGACCACCATGCCATCATCCCAACTGTGGAGATCGCACGGACAGACCTGTCAGAGCTTCCTTCCGGGGAGCGGGATGTGCTTACCCTGCTTGCCGTCAGACTGCTTTGTGCCACAACGCAGGTACACCGATTTGAAGCGGTCACCGCTATATTGGACTGCCAGGGATATACTTTTACGGCAAAAGGAAAGACTATTTTACAGTCCGGCTGGAAAGAGGTGGAACGGATTCACCGTATGAGTATCAGGCAGAGTGAAACGGAACACAAAGAAAATGAAGCTGCCGCTCTCCCTGTGCTGCAGGAAGGACAGACTTTTGAAGCTGTATCAGCAAGTCTCCGTGAAGGGAAAACTTCACCGCCGAAACACTATACGGAGGACACACTGCTGTCCGCTATGGAGACTGCCGGTGCGGAAGATATGCCGGACGATGCCGAGCGTAAAGGATTGGGTACTCCGGCTACCCGTGCAGCAACACTGGAAAAGCTGGTTTCTGCCGGATTTGTACAGAGAAAGAAAACAGCTCATTCCTACGGAAAAAGGAAGGAACCTGATTGCAGTCCTGCCGGACAATATCAAATCTCCCATTTTAACTGCAGAATGGGAATCCATGCTGAAACAAGTGGAACATGGCGAACTGTCGGCAACATCTTTTATGGATCAGATTGCAGATATGAGCCGGACGCTGGTAAAAGAACATACTACCCCGGAAGAACGTTTTGCGGATCTGTTTCCTTCTTCCAAAGGAACTGCACATGAAGCCGTAGGGGTATGTCCTCGCTGCGGAGCCCCGGTATATGAAGGAAAGAAAGGTTTTTTCTGCGGCAACAGGGAATGTTCTTTTGCTCTTTGGAAAGATAACCGTTTCTTTTCCAGCAAGAAAAAATCCATCACAAAGTCTGTGGCAGCGGCTCTTTTGAAAGAGGGCCGTATTTCTATGTCCGGGCTTTACAGTGAAAAAACAGGAAAGACCTATGATGCGGAAGTGATTCTGGATGATACCGGCGGTAAATATGTGAATTTCAAGCTGGAATTTCCAGTAAAGAAAGGCAGGCGTAAATGAGCGATCGAAAAACCTTTGAATATGGCGGTTATCACTTCACGCCCATACGAAAATTTCACAAAAAAGAAGGCGACTTTTTCGCCATATCGAAACGGCTGGCAAGTGACCCCAACTTAGGGCTGTGTACCTATCAGGATCGGCAAAAAGCACCTTATGATTACAAAGACTTTTATACCGTTTCAACAGACAAAGAATGTGATATTTTCCGCTGCGAAGAAAATGGATTGTTGTATGTACCAGGAAAAAATGAACTTTTTATTTACCATGAACCAAAACAGAAAAAGCGGAACTCTATCGCCGATGCCCTTTCACAGCCCAGGAATGTTACTGATACAACCGAAATTTCCAGCGGTCGGCAAAGCAGAGCCCCGGAAAGGTAGGCGTTATGGCGGAGAGAGAATTGAACCGCTCGGAGCGGGCTACGATCCGAAAGCTGGTTACGGAGCTTTGCGCCAACTATGACTCCCAGGATAAGATCTGCCTTCCTCTGGACAGCCCTTGTTACATGCTGAATAAATGGTGGACCGGTGCTTATTGCAGGTACTTTGAAAAAGCGGTGCTGCCGGTGGATGCAGCACTGGAATCAGCCATTACCGGCGAGGACACCTCCATGAGACAGAAAATATGCCCTGTGTGTGGAAAGGCATATCTTCCTACAACCAGCCAGGCATATTGTTCCGCTGCCTGCCGGGTCTATGCAAGACGGAAATCCGAGCGGGAACGCAAACGCCGGAAGCGGCAAAACCAACCATGATATGTCCGCAACTTAGCCTTAAAAGTCCTTGATTTTCAAGGGCTTTTTGCACCTGTTTTCAAGGGAGCTGTATAAGAATACTCCGGTGCTTTGAAATGAGGTTAAGTTGCGGACAAAACATATATTTTAACAAAAACGATAGGAGGCGATTTTTTGAATATCAACACGATTACCGCGGAGGACCTTCGCCGCATGCCGGATAAGGAAGGACTGATTTTACAGGGCTGTGGCGGGGATCTGACAGAGTGGGTGGACGGGATCAATGAAATGCTGACAAAAGCAGGCATATTGAAAGATGGCTGTCAGTTTGAGAATGTGGCTGCTTTTCAGCACGGCGAACTGACCTGTCTGCTTTACCCGTTTGATGATGTGAAACTGGATATAGGAAAACTTGCCCTGTGGCGTTTACAGACCCATGAAGTCTATGGCGGCACATGGCTGTCGGACTTTGTGCCGAATTATTTAGGCGGATTTATAGAAACACCGGAAGCGTTGGCAGATAAACCGGATTGTCCGCTGATCGGAGCAGATGGGAACATTTTTAATCTGCTGGGTATTGCTTCCCGTACTTTGCGGGAGCATGGTTTGAAAGAACAGGCAAAAGAAATGTCTGATCGGGTATTTGTTTCCGGCAGTTATGGAGAAGCGCTCTGTATCATTGGCGAATATGTCAACATCACAGATTCCGAACTGGAGCATAAGAATTCTCTCCGTCAGCAGCTAAAAGCAACAAAACCGGCAGACCCAGTAAAAAAGCAACAAACTTCCAAACAGCAGGAACGATAAGGAGGGATGCGAAATGGAAAGGAAACGGACCTATGGTGTATGGGCAGTACGAAGCAGCACTTCTATTTTCGGACCGGCACAAAGCTGGTGCAAGGAAAATGGAAAACCGTTGGAGTTTGATAGCAAAGCCGACGCTGAAAACTATGCAAAGGAAGCCAACGAGCATACGACAGCAAATGTCCGATACTATGTGAAAGAAAAAGAACCGGAACCCGGCGCTGTTCGGAAAGGAACATCTCAACCGGAACTGGATGCACGCAGCCATGAAGAAGTGATACCAAGAAATGATGCAGCGGAAAAACAAAATGAGATTCCGGGCAGACAGATTCCTTCTCAAACAGATCCGCTGGTAGAAATCCGCTCTGCGGTCCATAGTAATTACGCGGGTATGGTCGCTATGCTGGGTGCGGACAACCGTGTGTATTTGGGGCGTGAGGAACGCTGCCATTACCAGGATATGCAGCCATCTTACTATGACAATCAGGACGGTTCCCTGTGTTTTGTCTGTGATCAGCCCGACATGTACTATTTTCTTTATGGAGAAGGCTGGGCGCATACCCAGGCGGAAATGTTGGAACGAGGGCTTACCTTGCGCCAGTATGAAGAATTTGCGAGACTGCAAAATGGGGTCCTTGCACAGTTTACCACCCAAAGAGAAATTCTGTTTGCCGGACAGCCGTTTCAGGCGCCGGAAAGTTATCTTCGCAATGCGGAACTTTATGAGGAAGGTCAGACCGGCAACTACAATATGCTGGATGGCAGGCTGAACAACGAACCTCCTGTGCGCCCGGATCTGACAGACGGACAGACGGATGAAGAAATCCGGGAGCTGGTGCCGGAAGCAAAGCCGTCTTTGATGGACCGTTTGAAAGCAGACAAACCGGAGCATGAAGCAAGGCAGATGATCCCTCCTGTGCCGGAAAGGGAACGCTGATGGCCGGGGTAAGATTTGAGGATGTAGATCTTTTGGGTGCTCTTTCCCGTATCGTAGATCTTCATACCCAACATTATAAAGAGGACTTTGACCTGGATAAGGAACTGATTTCAAAACTGGCTGTGTCAGACCGTTCAGAGGATAAACAGCTTCTTTGGATGTCACGCCCTTGCGGAACCTATACCCTGCGCGAACGGGAAGTTTATCTGGATGGCAGCCATGAAAACAAAGTGTGGCGGTTTTACCAGGAACAGACAAATGATCCCGTTTTGGCTTATGCCATCTCTTTGAAAGAAGTCAGGGACGGAAAAATATTTGGCGATCTCTATCCGCTAAATTATAGAGAACATGTGGAACGGATGAAAAAGCTGACCTGTCCAATCGGAAATGTAGCCGTTGCATTTGAGGATGGAAATGTTATCACGATTCCCTATCAGGAACGGAGACAGCTTATGAACCGGCTTATGCCAGAGCATGGAGCCCCTAAAACAATGACTTATCTGCCAGAAAATGAGCCGGAGCTGATGATGATTCTAAAACGGGAACGCTTCAAACGCAGCTATCATGCGACAGCCGGAAATCTGGAGGAATATCTTGATAAGCTGGAAAAGACCACCCTGCGGGAAAAACTCAAAAGAGCAAAGACGGTGGTTTCAACACAGGAGGTCTCATCTCATAAAAGAGGGTTGGAACGATGAAGGGCGGGCATAACAAAAAATCCGTCCGCGTCGAATTTGTCATGTCCGAAGCGGAGGCCGAACTGGTAAAAGAACGCATGGCGGAACTTGGCATTACCAACCTGTCGGCATATCTGCGAAAGATGGCCGTAGACGGTTACATCATCCACCTTGATATGGGAGATATTCAGGAAATGATCCGGCTTCTCCGCATTTGTTCCAATAACTTAAACCAATATACCAGACGGGCCAATGAGACCGGCAATATTTATGCCGCAGATATAGATGACATCCGCACCCGTCTGGACAGCCTTTGGGATGGCATGGACAAACTGATCCGGGGATTTGCAAACATTTCATAAACAGCCGGAAAGCCGTTGCTTTCTTTTTGCCGTCACGGTAAAATTTTTATAAGGGCAGATGCCCTTCTGAAAGGAGGCAAAGCGTATGCGTTTGATAGGTAAATTACTGGCACTTCCCTTTATGCTGGTTACGGGGATTCTTTATCTGGTATGTAAATTTTTAGTGGTTCTTTCCGGTGCGGTACTTGGGATTCTTTCTGGGATCATCTTTCTGGCGGCATTGGTGCTGTTCTTTGTCGCAGGATTTTTGCCGGGTCTTGCATGGCTTATGATCGCCTTTCTTATCAGTCCATACGGTCTGCCTCTGGCGGCTGCATGGCTGGTAGGGATCATTGGCGGGGCAAACAGTGCCTTAAAGGATTTTATATTTGGTTAAGCAGATTTGGCGGGGCGCATAGGCAGCCCCGCTCTTTTTCTGCAATTATAACTTCTCTGATTGAAATTAAGTTAAGGAGGTGACGAAAATAGCGACCACCAGACTGATGCCTCTGCATGTAGGAAAAGGTCGGAATATCTCTACTGCGATTGCAGATATTATTGATTATGTAGAAAATCCGCAGAAAACCGATTTTGGAAAATTCATTTATGGCTATGAGTGTGATACCCGGCTTGCTGATGCAGAGTTTCTTCTGTCCAAACGACAGTATGCAAATCTGACCGGCAGAAATCAGGGTGCGGATGATGTGATCGCCTACCATCTCCGTCAGGCATTTAAGCCCGGCGAAGTTACGCCAGAAGAAGCTAATCAGATCGGCAGGGAGCTGGCACTGAAGCTCACAAAAGGAAACCATGCCTTTGTTGTCTGCACCCATGTGGATAAGCACCATGTCCATAATCACATCATTATCAACTCTACTACACTGGACTGTCAGAAAAAATTTCGCAACTTCTGGGGCTCTACCTGGGCAATCCGGCGAATGAATGACAAGCTGTGTTTGGAGCATGGACTTTCGATTGTAGAAAATCCGAAACCCAGCCGGGAGCATTATGGCACATGGCTGGGAAATAAAAAGCAGCCTTCCTTTCAGGAGCAGATACGCATTGCTATTGATGCTGCATTAGAGGAAAAGCCAAAAGATTTTGAGGAACTTCTACAGAAGCTGGAAACTGCTGGGCTGGAAGTCAACCGTGAAAGAAAACATCTTCGGTTCCGAGTTCCGGGACAAGAAAATTATACCCGATGCGATACGCTCAAAGGCGATTATACAGAACAAGCCATCAAAGAACGGATTGCCGGTACACGGACAGTAAAACCCCGCCATGCCTTTTCTAAAAAAACGGTTTCCAAAGTTGGATTGCTGGTTGATATTGAAGTTGCAATCCGTTCCGGCAAGGGCCCTGGTTATGAGCGCTGGGCAAAAGTGTTCAACCTAAAGCAGCTTTCTCAGGCAGTGCTCTACTTAAAAGAACATGGCGATATGGGTTATGAGGATCTTCTGGAAAAAGCCAACGCCACTACCACTAATTTCAATACCTTATCCGTTCAGATCAAAGATCTGGAGTCAAAAATGAACGCCAATGCCGAGCTGCAAAAACAGATCGTAAACTATGCGAAAACGCGGGCTGTCTATGTAGAATATCGCAAAGCCGGGTACAGCAAAAAATTCCGAACAGAACATGAAGCTGAAATTCTGCTGCACCAGGCGGCAAAGAATCATTTTGACGAGCTGGGAATCAAAAAGCTCCCCCTCTGTCAAATCTCTCCGGGAGGAATACACCGATCTTCTGGAACAAAAACGGAAAGCCTATTCTGCCTATAAGCAGGCCAAAAATGATATGAAAGAACTTCATAATGTTCGGGCCAATGTGGAATACCTATTAGAGATTTCTTCCCCACCACAACCGCAGCGCAGCACAGAAAAATCCCGTCAATAAGGTTTGCTAACTTGAATTCTATAGACCTTGACTTTCCGGGACTTCTTAACTATAATAATACTCAAGCAGGGGGACTACCTTGTAGTTGAGAAGGTTAAAACCTGACCCTTTGAACCTGTTGGCTAATACCAACGCAGGGAGCTGAAGAATACAGATTCGTATTTTTTGGACATTCTCTGTTTTGGGAATGTCCTTTTTTAATTGAATAAGATATGATATGTGTTTGCGAGGGAACTGAACAAGTTGAAAAAGGTAAGACCTGACCTCTGGACCTGTCGGCTAATACCGGCGTAGGGAAGCAATTTCTTACGCTCGTATTGCGTCTGAAAGAGCTTCTAATTGTTTTAGAGGCTCTATTTTTTTATCTTAGGAGGATCAAACATGGCATTTATGAAAGACATCTTAACCCACAACATCCCCATTTGGGAAGAATGTGCAGCTACCCCATTTGTGCAGGAAGTGCAAACTGGAAAGCTACCTCTTGAAAAATTCAAGAGATATATGATTCAGGATAGTATCTATCTGAAAAACTATGCCCGCATATACGGAAAGGCAATTTTTCATGCTGATACATTAAGAGAAATTCAGCTTTACTACTCCATGCTGAATTTTGTAAATGATACGGAATCAGAAGTGCGTCTGGATTATCTAAAGCAATTTTGCATAACAGATGATGATATTGAACTGATCGCCCCTTTGCCTGAAAATCAAAATTACATTGATTTCATGTTTGAGATTGCGTCACATGGAAAGAATGAAGAAATTTTAATGGCGGTTCTTCCCTGTATGCTAAGTTACAGCTATATATTCCGCAAATTGGCGGCTGTTCCTACAAGCAGACAGTCAAGATATTGGGACTTTATCAAAGATTATGCGGATGAACAATATGCAGAAAGCTGCAAAGAATGGTCTGCTTTTGCAGAGCATAAATGTGCCGGGTTATCAGTAGCAAATAAAAAGTATCTGGCTGATATTTTTGAAAAAGCAAGTTTGTTAGAGCTTGCTTTTTGGAAGATGGCCTATCGGAACGAGAGAATGGAGGAAAATGCAAAATGAAAAAAGTATTGTCCATTGCCGGATCAGATTGCAGCGGAGGTGCAGGTATTCAGGCTGATTTGAAAACTTTTTCTGCTCACGGTGTATTTGGAATGAGTGTTATTGTTTCTGTTGTTGCAGAGAACACCAGCCGTGTTATCGACATCCAAGATATTACCCCGGATATGATTGAAAAACAGATTGACGCCGTATTTGAAGATATTGAAGTGGACGCAGTAAAAATCGGTATGCTTTCTACACCAGAATGTATGAAAGCGGTGGCAAAGAAACTATTACAATATAAGCCCCAAAATGTCGTAATCGACCCGGTTATGTATGCCAAAAATGGCTGCCCATTGATGAATCCTACGGCGGTTTCCACCTTGATAGACACAGTAATTCCACTGGCCGATGTACTTACTCCGAATATTCCAGAGGCAGAGAAAATAGCGGATATGCAGATTTCCACAGTTTCAGATATGGAGGCTGCCGCAAGAAAAATATATGCCATGGGTTGTAAGGCGATTGTTGTCAAGGGTGGACATCATATAGGAAATGCTGTTGATGTCCTATTTGATGGAGAAAATTTCTACCATTTTGAAACATCCCGCATTGATACGAAAAATACTCATGGGACAGGCTGTACCTTTTCTTCTGCAATCGCTTCCCAGCTTGCAAAGGGAAAAAGTGTTCCGCTTGCAGTCGAATCTGCAAAGGCTTATGTCACAATGGCAATCGAACACTCTCTTGCGATTGGAAAAGGCTGTGGCCCGACGCACCATTTCTACGAATTGTATCAGCATGGTTTATCTAAAGAATAGGCAGGTGCAAAATGAACTTTGATTATACACTTTATCTTGTTACTGATCGTCAACTAATGAGCTGCGATAGCCTGACAGAAGCGGTAGAACAGGCAATTTTAGGAGGCTGCACAATGATACAACTCCGAGAAAAAGAATTGTCCTCATTAGAATTTTACAATCAGGCTGTTGCCGTGAAACAGGTTACGGATAAATACCATATTCCCCTTATCATAAACGACCGGATAGATATTGCAATGGCTGTGCAGGCTACGGGGGTACATATTGGACAGCATGATTTACCTGCGGCTGCCGTCCGCAAAGTAATTGGGGAAAATATGCTGTTGGGAGTATCTGCATCTTCCATTGCAGAAGCAATACAGGCACAACAGGATGGTGCAGATTATTTGGGAGTTGGCGCAATGTTCCCTACTGGAACTAAAACCGACGCTGATTCTGTATCAATGGAGGAATTACAGAAAATCCGCACAGCCGTTTCTTTGCCGATCGTTGTTATTGGCGGTATCAATAAGGGAAATGCAGGGCGTTTCAAGCCCATGGGAATTGACGGGCTGGCTGTTGTATCTGCCATCATAGCGCAGTCTGATATAAAAGCTGCTGCTGCGGAACTGAAAGATTTATTTTGCGGAAAGGAAAAGAAACATGGATTTTAATGCGGCAATCTTTGATTTAGATGGAACAATTCTGGATTCAATGGATGTATGGGAGCATATAGATATTCAGTTTTTGAAAAAGAGAAATCTTCCCGTCCCGGAAAATTATGTAACTGAAATATGTGCAAGGAGTTTTGAGGAAGCCGCACAATATACCATTGATCTTTTTGGATTGCAGGAAACGGTAGAGGGAATTATTGAGGAATGGAATAATATGGCGGTCGAGGAATACAGTAACCATGTCGGTCTGCTGCCCCATGCCCTTGATTATCTTCTGCGCTTAAAAGAACATGGAATAAAACTTGCAGTTGCTACGGGGTTGCCGGAAAAGCTCTATATTCCATGCTTAAAGAACAATTCTATTTTAGAATTATTTGACGCTCTATGTTCAACAGATGAGGTTCAGCGGGGAAAAGAATATTCGGATGTCTTTGAATTGGCCGCAAGAAAATTAGGGGTTGCACCTGAACACTGTATTGTGTTTGATGATGTGCTTCCAGCAATTAAAAGCGCAAAGGCAGCCCGTATGTTAGCAGGCGGGATTTATGATAAGTATTCCGCAGATCAGCGTACAGAAATAGAAAGGATTGCGGATATTTACTTACTTGATTTTCGGCAAGCACCGATCCCACACAAAGAGGTATGAAAATGGAAAAATGGGATTTATATAATGCAAAACGGGAAAAGTCTGGAATAACAGTGTGCCGTGGAGAAATCATACCCAAAGGGCTGTATCATTTATCTGTGAGTGTATGGATCGTCAACCAGCAGGGGCAGTATCTTTTATCACAGCGGCATCCGAAAAAGCAATACCCTCTTTATTGGGAATGTACGGGTGGTTCTGTATTTTCCGGGGAAACCAGCTTGCAAGGAGCAATCCGAGAGGTAAAAGAAGAATTAGGAATACTGCTTACTCCCGGAAGTGAAAAATTGATTTATCAGACCAGACGGGAAAATGTGCAGGATTTTTACGATGTTTGGCTGTTTCATAGGGATATAAAGATTGAAGAAATGCGTTTACAGGAAACAGAAGTTGTAGATGTTCAATGGGTAAGTCCAGATAAGTTATTTGAGATGTTTCGCCTGAAACATCTGCACCCCCTAATTACCTATGTAGATCAGCTAATAGGCTGAAAAAGCGCCGGGCGCAGAGGTATCAAAGCCTCTGCATCTGGCGCTTCTTTTTTGTCCTTTTTCCCGCATTTAGAACCCCGTTTTGCGGGGAACAGGATAACTTTATCCACCTGCCTGCCGGCCATGCGGAAAAACCCTTGATTTCCGTGGACTTTTAACGCCCTAAATGCGTAGACAGGAGGTATCTTTTCCGCTGGCGCTCAGCCTTTTAATTCCGTGTTGCACATGAGGCGGAAATCTTACTGCACCAGACAGCGAAGAATCATTTTGACGAACTGGGAATCAAAAAGCTCCCCTCTGTCAAATCTCTCCGAGAGGAATACACCGATCTTCTGGAACAAAAACGGAAAGCCTATTCTGCCTATAAGCAGGCCAAAAATGATATGAAAGAACTTCATAATGTTCGGGCCAATGTGGAATATCTATTAGAGATTTCTTCCCCACCACATGGAGGTTGTAGATAACGCAAGTGATGAAAACAACGAAAATACAAGGAGAAAGGCAACTGTTGTACCTATTAAAATAGAATATGTGTGAGAGGACAAGCCTTTCAATAATGTAGACGTTCAGAAATGAGCGTCTATTTTTATACCCAAAATGAAAGGAGCATTAGATTTTATGAAAAAGATGTTAAAACGATTGTGTACGGGCTTCTTAGCTCTTGCAACTGTCGTTACTGCTTTACCGACTACACCCGTCCATGCAGAAAGTAATCAATACTGGACGGAAAGTGCAGAGCGTGTCGGTATCATTGAAAAAAAGTAATGAATGACGGTTCTATCGGTTCGACATTCAATGAGGGCTATATGAAAGTCGAGGGCGAAACTGCCTATTGTATCGACATCAATACAGATTTTAAGAATGGTTACAAGACCAGAGCTGACGCAAGCTCACGTATGAGTGCCAACCAGATTTCAGATGTGGCGTTATCCTTAGAGTATGTCAAACAGTATGGCGAAACTCACAAGGAATTGAACTACAAGCAAGTCTATCTGTTGGAACAATGTGTGGTCTGGCAGAGATTGAGCGTACATCTTGGCTGGCAGTGCGACAACGTGCGAGCTTCTTATGATGAAATTCCAAAAGCTACGCAGGACGAAGTTTTCTCTGGTGCAAGAGCCTTTGTCAAAGAGAATAAAGGACGCTATGAATGTGGCGGTTATATCTACTCTGGCGAGGGGCAGGAATTGGGACAATTCTGGGCGAAACTCAATGTTGGAAATGCGAAACTTCAAAAGACTTCCAGTAATACCAGCATTACAGACGGTAACGGGAATTACTCTATCGCTGGTGCGACATACGGTGTCTTTGCTGATAAGGACTGCACGAAACAGCTTGCCACCCTTACGACTGATGAAAACGGAAATACAGATGTCGTAGAGGTAAAGGCTGACACAGTCTATATCAAAGAATTATCCGCACCAGCAGGATATAAGGTTGATACAAATATATATTCCTTAAAGGTTGAAGCTGGAAAGACAGCGACCTTGAACGTATCAGATACACCAAAGGTAACAGACACTTTGATTGAACTCTTCAAGATTGATATGGAAACACAGAAAGACAATCCGCAGGGGAACGCTTCTTTAGCAGGTGCGGAATTTACATGGAAGTATTATACTGGCTTCTACAATAAAGACAATCTCCCTGCCGAAGCTACAAGAACATGGGTTACAAAGACAATCGCCGAAACAGACAGCGACGGTACAATCCATTATGTTACAAAATTAGCGGACACATACAAAGTATCTGGCGACAGTTTCTATATGCAGGACGGCAAGGCAGTTCTTCCACTTGGAACACTAACCGTAGAAGAAACAAAAGCTCCAAACGGTTACTTGCTGGACGGTGCATATATGCAGGCTGGCGATAAGTCCGAACAGATTAAGGGCTTATACCTTACACAAATTACAGAGGACGGCGACCTTGCCGTACTTACTGGAAGTAACCAGTTTTCCGTATCAGACAAGGTTATCCGTGGCGGTGTCAAAATTCAGAAACGAGATTTAGAAACGGGCGATACAAAGCCACAAGGAAGTGCCACTTTGAAAGATACTGCCTTTGACATCATTTCCTTAAATGATAATGCGGTATTGGTTGAGGGCAAGTTATACAAGAAAAATGAAGTGGTAAAGACAATTCGTACCGATATTGAGGGTATCGCTTCTACTTCTGCTGACCTCTTACCTTATGGAAAATTCCGTATGAACAATGAAAAAAGCAGAAACGCAGGAACAGGAATTTTTAGAAGTTTGTTCTTCTTACGACCATGACCTTTTAACTGGAAAAAAAGAAATGACATTGAAAGACTATGAACGAATTACTTATTTAGTTAGTTCTCTTGGGTATAGTCAATATCTTCAATTCCTTATTGGAAAATATATGGACTTAGCACAAGCTGACGAAGAACGAGAAGAAAGAGAACATGAAATATATTTGGAATATCCAGAGTATTATGAGGACGAGGGAATTTTAGAAGAAGAAGAAAAATGGCTGGAAGAATTTTTAAATCAACTTCCAGAGAAGAAAAGAGAATATTTTGAAAAACTTATAAAAGAGAGTTAAAGCTACTAAAAAAGTTACTGTATTCAGATGTTCTGATCACAGTAACTTTTTATCATTATACAAGGGAAAACAAATGCTAATAGACAAAATATTTTTTTCGTAACTTACATTTTCAATTTTACCGTCAATCTTTTTCAGCAATTCCTTTACAATATACAAGCCCAGACCAGAACTTCCTTTGGTGCGTGATTTATCAACAGTATAAAACTTGTTAAATAATAAGTTTACATCAATATCATCAAGGGATTTTGTTGAATTTTTAATTGTGAACACTCCTTTTTGATTGATAGAAACTTCAATGTAATTATCTGAATAACGAAGTGCATTTACAATTAAATTTTCAATAATTCGTTTACATATAAGGTTATTTCCGTATATCCATACAGGAGTATTTTCTGTTTGAATGGTTGGTTGGATTTCTCCAAATTCATAATACTTTTCAATTAAGCAATCTGTAACAATTCTATTTATGTCAACACGCTCACATTCAACATCAACTTGCTCATTTTCTATCACAGATAAATCATAAAACTCTTGTACTAAATCCGTGAGATAATCTGTTTTTGCCTTAATGATTTTAATGCATTGTCCTTGTTCCTGTTTATCTTCACATTCTTGCAGAAGTGTTAAATAGCCTTGTATAGATGTCAAAGGTGTTCTTAAATCGTGGCTTATATTAGATATAGACTGTTTTAACTGTTCTTCTTCCTGCTTAATTTGAACCTGTAATTTTTTATGTAGATTATCTTTTTGATTGATTGCATAAGCTAATTCTTCAATGTCCCTATTTGATAAAGATACTCGTATTTTCCGTTGTTGCTTTATTTGCTTATTTATGTTGCGAATTGTTCTGATAATAGAGAATAAGGAAAATGCTAATATGAAAATAAAGCAAATCAATAAGAAATATAACATATTCGCATTTCCCCTTTCTGTTATGATTAGCGTATTTCTTGCTTTCTTAGTATCAATGCTGAAACAAGAAATGTAATAATTACAGTTCCCACGAAATAAATCAAAATATTGATTTCTAAATTATTTATCATATTATAAGAACAGGTATTCATCCAGTAATACATAGGATTTATTTTTAAATAGGTTAGAACTCTCCATGATTGAGTTGACATATTATCCCATGTCATCATATAGATAAGCGGTCCGCTAAATGTAAACAATGACATAGCACCTACAACGATTGCCGTATGTTTGAATATTACACATAACATAAGTGTAATTCCGATAAATGCTCCCATAATCATACAATTTAGTCCTGCAATTTTCAGCATTGGAAACAGTTGTATTGGAATATTAAATTTCGCACATTCTATTATAAATGCAATCATAATAAATGAAAAGTATAGAAATATACTGGTAATCGAAATCACAATATATTTCGCAACAAAAAACTTAATTCGGCTTTGTCCGCTTGCGATTGCAATTTTAATTGTTGAATCCGTATATTCTCTTGAAAAGAAAATGACAGAAAATATAAGAACAATCAGCCAGAAAAATACAGTATAAGATGTGGCTGTCCTTATTATTTCTTCAATCAATGGGTGTGCTGTATCGCTATAAGCACGAGCAAGAAATCCAACAGTTTCTCCTATTTTCCATGTTTCGTCTAAACTTGAACTTGATGCCACAAATTGTTGCTGACCGCCTATGGAGAAAATTCCAAAGACTGCTAAAATCAAAGCAAAGGTTAAGTACAATGCCTTTGTATGAAATAACTTATAAAATTCTGCTCTTATTTGATTAAACATTTTTTCGTCCCCCTATTAGATTTTCAAAGTATGTTTCCAAATTTTCTCCTTGCACAGAAATTTCATCAATAATAACTCCATTACTGGATAGTAATTTAGAAATCATTCTTACATTATCTAAGCACTCGTATATCCGAATAGAATTATCGGGGTAAACGGAGTAATTGTTAATATTTCCCTTTTGCTCTAATAAAAGAGTGGTTTTTTGGATATTATCTGTCCTTAAACAAATATGGCGTTTACATTCTTCGTTTAATTCTTCGGTAGAAATTTGTTTCAAAAGTTCTCCTTTATGAAGAAATCCGTAACAGGTAGCAAGCTGATGTAATTCACTTAATATATGGCTGGATATTAAAATCGTTACCTCTCGTTCTTTTACTAATTTTTTAAGAAGTTCTCTTAATTCAATAATTCCTGTTGGGTCAAGTCCGTTGACGGGTTCGTCCAAAATCAAAAATTCTGGCTCGCCTAATAATGCAACGCCTAAAGCAAGCCTTTGTTTCATTCCTAAAGAAAAGTTTGCTACTCTTTTTTTACCAGCATTGGATAAGCCTATCAACTCTAGAGTATCGGTAATACATTTTTTATTTGGAATACCTCGTTGTATTCTTTGTACTTCCAAATTTTGAGAAGCTGTCATATCCTTATATAACGCAGGCATTTCAATCGTGCAACCGATTTTTGACCTTTCATGTTGCAGATTATCCTTATGTCCAAATAGGATAATTTCTCCCTCGCTCTTAAAATTAAGACCTGTTAATAACCTGATTAAAGTCGTTTTTCCTGCCCCATTTTCGCCTACAAGACCGTAGATTTCTCCTTTTGGAATAGTTAAGTTCACATTCTTTAAAGCATAGAAATCTTTATATTTTTTGCTTAGATTTTTTGTTTCGCATATAAATTTTGTCATTCTAAACACTCCTTTCTATGCCACTATATCTAATAAGTCTAAAGAAAATCTAAAGTTATTTAATTTTATAACCGATTCCCCAAATGGTTTGTATATAATCTTCATTTGTAATCGCCTTAATTTTTTTACGAATATGACTGATATGGGTATTTATCGTATCATCATCATAAGCATAAGTATTATTCCAAATGGATTCATATAAATTTTGCTTTGAAAAAATTTTTTGCGGATATTGCAATAATAGTCTTAAAATCTTTAACTCGGTTGATGTAAAAGATACTAATACCTCTTTGATATAAACTAGAGAGTTATTGATTTCAATATCTCTATATGTCAAAGTATCATTTTGACAGGACGTATTTGAAGTCCTTTTCAAATTTGCTTCAATACGAGCAAGAAGCTCATGCAGGTCAAACGGCTTAGTCATATAATCATCAGCACCTAATTTTAATAAATCTATTTTTGTCTGTACCATTGTTTTGGCGGAAACAACAATGACAGGAGCGTTTGTAAATTTACGCAATCTCTGTAATACATCATTTCCATTTAACTTCGGTAACATAATATCAAGTATTATTAAATCTGGAACAAGCGATTTACATAATTCTATTCCCTCTGCACCATTCAAGGCATAATGAACGATATATTTATTATTTTCTAAGAATTTTGCAATCATATTGCAAATGTCTATATCATCTTCAATAATAGCAATTTTATTCATGTGATTTCATCTCCTTTAATTAGATATTGTATCATAAGGTTTTTATGCTATCCACATCAAACAAAGAAGTCTATGGTACATTTAGAAATTATTTAGAAATATACTTTATGATTTTGGAAAATAATTTTGATGTGTAAATCAAGGAGTATGTTTCATGGAATGTTTTAAAGAAATCTATCGGCTATAAATGGAAAAAGCAATCAATAAAATCGTTAATTAGATATATAAATTCATTCGCTCGTGCAAACAGTCTGTTTTGTGCGGGCTTTTTTCATTCTGGAAAAATTTTGGATTTTTTGAGTTCTCAACTTAACAAATCACACCTGCCGTTCCCTATATGGTGCGGAAAGAGGGAGAACCACTTTTCACGTCATAGCGGAAAGGGGGTGAGATTGATGAAACCGTCTGACTTCCAGAAAACAGTTCAATGCCGTTTTGAAAGTTGTTTGAAGAAAGTTGTCCGTCATGTTGTTAAGGACTACCAGCAGAAATTAAAACGACGACAAGAGAAAGAAACGCTCTTTTGCGAACTCCCAGAAATCGTTGTAGAAAATCTGGCTGTCTGGGACGATTATGAAACGGACTATACGATTTTCAATGTATGCGGTTACGATATTCGTGTTTATGATGATGAATTGGCAGAAGCCTTGAAACAGTTATCCGAGCGTAACCGTGAAACTTTGCTGATGTATTATTTCTTGGAAATGAACAACGAAGAAATTGCAAAAAACAGAATATTTCCAGAAGCGGTGTATTCCAAAATCGGCACAACTCATTGGCACTTATGAAAAAATTACTAAAGGAGAAACAGTAAAAATGAAACAAATATTTAAGAAGCCGTCCTACTATTTGCTTTCACAAGCAATGGACGGGGACGAAAAAGCGATTGAAAAGATACTGGCATTTTATGACCCGTACATATCAAAGTGCTGTCTGCGTCCACTCTATGATGAATACGGCAAGCAAACAGCGTCCAGTTGAGAAAGAAAACTGGATAAGGGTTGAAAATACACATGAACCGATTATAGACCGTCAACTGTGGGATAAGGTACAAAAACTGCTGACAAAAAAGCATAGGGATATTGACTTGGAAACAAATAAAAATATCTTTGCAGGCTTTATAAAGTGTGGCGATTGTGGTCGGGCAATGATGAAAAATTTCTGGCGACGTGCTGACGGAAGTAAGTCCTATTCATTCTATTGTGGAACTTACAAAAGAAGTGGAAAGGACTATTGCACTCCGCACACTCTCCCATTTCAAGTATTGAATGATATTGTGCTGGGCGATTTAAAGCAGATTATCCGCAATGTAGAGAATTTGCAGGAGCTTGTAAAATCACAATCTTTCACAGCAACAAAAATCAGAAAATCAACAGACATAGAACTGACAAAGTTAAAAGCAGAGCTTGAAAGAGTGAAGAAGTTGAAAAAGTCAATTTATGAAGATTACAAAGACGAACTGATTTCTAAAGAAGAATTTCTTTCTTATCGAGAGGACTATCAACAAAAAGAAACGCTTTACTCCAAACAGATTGAAACGCTGGAAGAAAAGAAAAAGGAAAGTGTAACAGAAGATGTTTTTGAAACACCGTGGTTAAGGCGGTTGTTGGAACTGAAAGACATTGAAGAATTAGACAGAGATATTATTGTGGAAATGATAGACCAGATAACAGTTTATGAAAACCGCAAACTTAAAATCTCATACAACTTTGGAAATGAGCTGGAACATTTATTTTCAAGCGTTTACTGTGAGGACTTGGAGAAAAAGGCTATCTAATCTCAATACATTTCTAACTCCCCATATATACTGGGGAATACATATCACAATTTGCGTAAACTACAATCAGCACAACCGCAGCGCAGCACAGAAAAATCCCGTCAATAAGATTTGTCTGCTTTTGGTTTTCAGCGTTCCAACGGAACGCGCAGCCATTGCCACCGGCAATGATCTCAGGGGTTTGGGGATATGTCACCAACAAGCATTAGCAGGAATTCCGGAAACGGGATTTCTGCTAAATACGCAATCTTACGTAAGATTGCATTGCTTGCCAGTAGTTTTAAGAGTCTTTGGCAGAGAATCTGTTTACAGTTGCCGCATTGATAAACCTTTGATAACTGCCTATAATAGAGTTATTATTTTGAACTGCTATAACAGAGAAATGCAAAAAAATAAAATTTTTTGTCCGCTGTAACATTTCGCGGACATTTGGGGTTTACAATGGCCTTATCAAATATGGAGGTGATACAACTATGACATGGCCTTTTGAGAATGACACCAGCGCCATTGTAAAAAAATTAGCAGACCGAAGCATGAAAGCGGATAAAAGACGCAATGCGTTTATTATCATAACGATTGCTTTTGCAGTTAGTTTGATGATGGTATTAGCACTATATAATCTCGGAACAGACCGTGAAAATAGGCTTTATCTGCAAGGACGCTACCAGGGCAGCTTTATTAACAGTACCAGTACCGTCTTTGAAAAACTGGAACATAACAACCAGATTGAAGCAGTCGGCAAAGAGGCTGCAATGGGAACGAGCCGTATCAATGACTATACTTTGGATGTGTATTACAGAGATCAAAATGCACTTGAACTAAAAGGCGTTACTGACTTGCTGGGAAAAATGCCGGAGGCAGAAAATGAAATCATTGTGGAACAGTCCTATTTGGAGCATTTAGGGCTTCCGGTTCAACTGGATCAGACCGTTACACTGGATATGCCTTTTGGAAAAAATCAGACATATCATGTTTGCGGCATTATTCAAAGCAGAAATGCGTCCCGTATTTATCAAGTCATTGCATCGAATGGCTTATATAGCCGGTATGGAAAAGCAAACTGTTACGATCTTTTGGTTCGCTTGAAAAATACCGAAAATATGGACAGCGAAACTTTGAAACTGCTGATAAACGAAATTGCGGAACAAAGCGGTGTACCTGAACAGTATGTTATGTATAGCTCTACCTACTTTGGATTGGCAGAAGAAAAATCCACGCAGGAGTTATTAGTGATTATCGGAGCAAGCAGTTTAATTGTACTGGCCTGTTCTTTGGTTATTTACAGTCTGTTCTACATTTCTGTTATCGGGAAAACACATGAGTATGGCAGACTGCGTGTGCTGGGGGCTACATCGGTTCAGATCAAGCGTATCGTGCGAAAAGAAAATTTTTTGTTATCCTGTGCTGCAATTCCTATCGGCGTTGTATTGGGAAGTGTTTTGGGCTATTGTTTCGTGCCGGACGGCTGGCATTGGATGACTACACTGGAATGTGCCGTTGTGATTGCCCTTGTTACAGAAATTGCCTTGAAAATTGCTGTCCATACCCCTGTAAAGAAAGCCTCTATGGTATCGCCTATTGAGGCGCTGCGAATCAATACGACTGATACACCGGCGACAGAAAAAACGCGGATCGAACATCGAAAAATTACGCCATCTTCGCTTGCCCGAATGAGCTTTGCCCGGAACAAGAAAAAAGCTATACTAACCGTATTGTCTTTGGGATTTGCCGGAGTTTTACTGATGTGTGCCGCCACCTACCTTAATTCAACTGATGTAGAAAGCATGGCAAAACAGCAATTTGCAAATGGCGACATTGTACTTTCCCTTGATCCCGCCAACACAAATGCGGAAGATCGCCCCGCCGGGATCAATGCACTTCAAACGAAAAATCCATTGGATGAAGTTTTGGAAGAAACGATTTCAGATATGGATGGCGTAAAGAATATTGAATTTATACAGGGCTGTGTTTCAAATATGGAATTTCCCACTCCTTTCAAGGATGGTAACAGCCATTTCTTTACCCAAATTGGAATCCCCGAAAATCAGTACGAGGCCTTTTCACAAGGACTAATTGAGGGAACCGCAGACCGCCAGAAACTTATCAACGGAAAAGGAGTTATCGTAGATAATTCCGCCAAGCTGTTAAGCGACTATTATAATTACACTCCTCAAATTGGCGATATAGTCAAAGTGGAAACAGCGGATGGACAATGGGAAGAATTTACTGTAATGGGGATTGGGAAAGCTCCTAATCTCGGTGGGGATTCAGCTTCTTTCTATTTTCCGCAGGAACTCTTACCTATGATGAAAGAAAATGTTTCCAACTTCAACATAACCTGCATTGTAGATGTGGAAAGAGATCAGCTTACAGAAGTTGAGAATAAGATTTTCCAGTTGGCGGAAAATCGTGGAGGTATAGAAGTTTTCAGTATCAGCGATATTATTACTTATCTGCAAGAGGAAATGAATAACATAAAAATGCCGTTATACGGATTGGTATTTTTCATTGCTGTTTTTGGGCTAATCAGCCTTATCAACACGCTAATGACAAACATTATATCAAGACAGCAGGAATTTGGTATTTTACAGTCTGTGGGATTGAGCAGTAAGCAATTCTCCAAAATGCTGCAAACAGAATGTTTCTATTATGTTTCTGGTACGGCTATTCTAACTTTAACGATTGGAACTTTAACAGGATTTGTACTTTGCAAAGTTTTCAATCAGGTTGGGACATTCGGGACATTGACTTATCATTTTCCAGTTTTAGAAATAAGCATATATTTTGTAGCGCTTTTCTTCATACTGGCCGCTTACTCCGTTTTCTCTGTACGATATAGCAAAAGACATCCTGTGATCGAGCGCATTAAAACAATGGAGTAAATTTTCCTTTATCAGAAAATTGTGTTTTCTGCAACAAAGGACATTTGCCTGTTATACTATCTACAAAAAGCAAAGGAAGTGAGGATATGAAGCAGATTTTAATTGTCGAGGACGACAGTTTTTTGAATAAGATGGTGGCCTATAACCTGACCGCAGACGGCTACGGCGTGACTTCTGCCCTAAACGCCAGAACCGCAGCCGAAGCCATACGCCAGCGGGAATTTGACTTAGTGCTGCTGGACATCAACCTGCCGGACGGCAACGGTTTTGAGCTGTGCAAACTGATAAAGCCCCAGCACCCGGACACCATTGTGATTTTCCTGACCGCTAACGATCAGGAGAGCGACCAGATACGGGGCTATGAGGTGGGCGCGGTGGACTACATCACAAAGCCCTTTGTGATCGGGGCCTTGCAGCGGAAAATCAAAGCCATGTTCGCTATGCTGGAACACCATAAACCGGCCAAGGACATTTACGACGACGGGCGGCTGTTTCTGGACTTCTCGGAGCAGACGGCTTCCTTAAACGGCAAGCCCCTGACCCTATCCCCGATGGAGTACAAAATGCTGAACCTGTTCCGCAAAAATCCCCGGCAAGTGCTGACCCGTGGGCAGCTTTTGGAAAAGCTGTGGGATATAGACGAAAGGTTTGTAGACGAACACACCCTGACAACCTCCATCAGCCGGATTCGCAGCAAGATTGAATCCGACGGCGGCGCGCCCTACATCAAGACCGTTTACGGCATGGGCTATCAATGGACGGGAGGCGAGGCAAAATGAAGTTTCAAAACCTCTCGGTAAAGCGGCTGTTTGGCCGGGTGGCAATGGGGCTTGTCCTCTCCATGTCCGGGATCACCATAGCCCTGTTTCTTGTGACAAAACAGACGGCGGTGCTGCTGACGGGCGGGGCGCTGCTACTGTGCGCCCTTGTGGGGATTTTTGTGCTGACGCAGGCGTTTGGAAAGCGGTTGTCACAGTTTACCGCTGACCTGTGCCAGACTTTAGACCACATGATCGCCGGGAATGAAGCGCCCCAGCGGCCAGAGGACAGCGAAACCCAACTTGCCAGAATTGGACACCGGCTGGCAAGGCTTTACCAGATCATGCAGGAGAACCGCCGCCGGGTGGACGAGGAACGGCAGGAGTTGCAGACCCTTGTATCGGATATTTCCCATCAAGTGAAAACGCCGGTAAGCAATCTGAAAATGGCGACGGACACCCTGCTGGAAAAGCCTATGACCGAGGCGGAGCGCACCGACTTTATCCGGGGAATCCGCAGCCAGACGGATAAACTGGACTTTCTCTTTCAGGCCCTTGTGAAAACCTCCCGGCTGGAAACAGGCGTGATCCAGTTGGATAAGAAATCGGGCCGCCTCTTTGATACTGTGGCGCAGGCCATGAGTGGGATCGTGTATGCAGCGGAGAAAAAGGAAATCGCCGTGTCTGTGGACTGCCCGGAGGATTTGACCGTTTCCCATGACAGCAAGTGGACATCCGAAGCCCTCTTTAACCTGCTGGACAATGCGGTGAAGTACACCCCGGCAGGCGGGAAAATCGCTGTGTCGGTGGTGCTGTGGGAAATGTATGTGGAGATCAAAGTGACCGACACTGGCAAAGGAATTTCTGAAAGCAATCAGGCCGCTATCTTCCGGCGCTTCTATCGTGAGGAAGAAGTACACGAACAGCAGGGCGTGGGCATTGGCCTGTATCTGGCCCGCGAGATCGTAACGCGACAGGGCGGCTATATCAAAGTGGTTTCGGAGCCGGGCAAGGGTTCGGAATTTTCCATTATGTTGCCGACTAAATAAAGCACACTTATAACAGGAGAAAACACCATGAAAAAAATCAATTTTTGCAAAGCAACAACAATCATCTTAATAATCAATGTTATTTTATCTATTGTTTTATTTTTCGTTGTTCCTGATAAAATAGCAATTCAATGGGTAGGTACATCCCCCAGCAATGCAGTAGATTCTTACTATGTATTTTTGGTGCCGGTATTGTCAGTGCTTTTTGCTTTTGCTGGAAAACCTATTTTTACAATGTTCCTGTTTAGATTGTGGAATAGAACTAACGAGCATTTAGTGACATACTTAAATTTGTGTCTGCAAGTTGTATTTCTTACTTGTGAAATCTATATCGGATTATATAACCTATGTAATTTTAATGTTGCCATTAGTATAATTCTCATTGTGGAACTTATGATAGATGTGGTGATTGGATTGAAATTATTTCACAATCAATCTATCTAAAAGATTGTGTAGTATGATTCGGCGGACGGCCATTTCCGGCTGTCCGCCGTGAATTTTTTTGAAATGTCCGAGCGTTGTAACATTTCACCCCGATTTTCAATGAAATTTTTTGGCCGCTGTAACATTTCACGGACATTTGGGTTTTACAATACCCTTATCAAATATGGAGGTGATACAACTATGACATGGCCTTTTGAGAATGACACCAGCGCCATTGTAAAGAAATTAGCAAAACGCAATGTATCTTCAAATCGTATTTTTTGCTTTTTTAATGTTTTGACCATTGCGCTGGCAATTAGTTTGATTGTGGGAATCTCCTTATTCCAACAAGGCAGCAAAATTAGTGAACAAAAGATTTTGAATCAAATGCAGCAAGCTACCATCGGGGGGCTTACAGCAGAACAGATAGAAGTTCTGAAAAAAGAACCTGATCTTGAAGATATTGTACCCTATAAGCATAGTGATAGTTTTCTGATGGATGGGATCAAATTTGAAGCGGTTTATATGCCGACTGGTTTTGGAATTATAAAATCCTATGAATTAGTCAGTGGAACCTGTCCAGAACAGTACAATGAAATTGTAATTGATAAAAATGTTCAATTAGAGCTGGGGTATCAGCTAAATATAGGAGATACCATCACTTTACCAACGGCGGGGAGTAAAACAGAGGATTTCATCATTACTGGTTTTACTGATAATGTGGAAACAGGAACATTTTACTTTTATGTCTCCCCAGCGTATGCAGAACAGGGTGTGTTATTATCGGATATTCCATATAGTGCCTTGATTCGTGTAAATGGTGCCACGGAAATGGGACTTATTGATTTTGAGAATACAGTATATCGTCTGGCTTTATCCCAAGACATAAGCAGGAACCAACTTTATTTTAATAGCAAATTCTGTTCCTCACTTATTAGTGGATCAGGAATGGGAGGTGTTCTTTTAGCTACTCTTTTTATTGCATTTTCAAGCGGAATTGTCATATACAGTGTGTTCTACCTTTCGGTATCAAATCAAGTATCGCAGATTGGACAGCTCAAAACTATTGGCATGACAGAAAAACAAATTAAGCGGATGATTCGTAAAGAAGGGTATCGTTTCTGCCTGTTCGGAATACCTGCCGGTATTACAGTAGGTATCATATTTGCATATTTGTTAGAGCCGAATGGAATAACGATTATCAATGCCATAGCCACAAGTATTTTAGCAATAATATTAGGCATTATCATCGTACAAATTTCCGTATACAAGCCCGCACAAATAGCTTCAAATATTTCCCCTATTGAAGCAACAAAATATGTTGGAAACGATCCAGAACTAAAAGAAAGTAGAGTGCAGAATAGGAAAAATCATATTCGGCTCTCACCGTATTCTTTAGCCGTATTGAGCGAAAAGCAGAATCGAAAAAAACACAATCTGACGATTGCCTCGCTTGCAATCGGCGGGATTTTATTTATGGTTGGAGCCACTTTTATATCATCATGGAATCCAGATTCCTTTGCAAGAATGGGGAATTTGGAAGATGGAGAATATTATATTACGATTAACCACAATACATTAGTCAACCCGAAACCGTATGGTATTTCGGAGTATCAAGTTAATACGCCTTTTTCACAAGAACTCATGGAAGAATTGCAACAAATCCCGGAAGTTAAAGAGATTTATGCTACGGAGAGAACCGCAGCCATTATTGAGTATCACGATGAACAATTAGAAATTCCCATTATTCCGATTACGCCTGATAATCAGGAGGAAATTTTGAAAACGCTTCCTGTTGATTGGACATACGAAACATTGGTGAAACAAGACGCTATGGTTATATTAGGAACAAGCGTACAGAAAGAAGTCTATCATGCTTGCCCGTCAATAGGAGAAAAAGTGACATTACGATGGTTTGATGGGGCTGAACACAGCATAGATATTTTGATTGCCGGTACTTCCGAAAAAAGTATGAATGAGGGCTTTTATCTCCCCAAAGAAACCATAGAAAAGTTGTGGGGCGATATGGATTTAACAGCTTCCTTAACTTTGTCCGTACCTGAATATGAAAAAGTGGGTAAATCAGTAGAAAGCAAATTAAATAATATACTGTCCCGACACCCTGATTTGGTAATGGAAACCTTACAAGAGGTAAAAGCATCTTCGGCAAATACGATTCATAATACCAGCGTACAAGTTTATGGGGTATCTGCCTTTGTCATTATGTTTAGCATTTTTAATCTGACAAACACCTTGATTAGTCGTATCAGTACAAGGAGAAAAGAATTTGGAATATTGGAATCTATCGGTATGACAAAAAAACAGATAAAGAAAATGCTGCTGCATGAAAGTGTCTTACTGATTATTCCATGCTTGATTATTACGGTTGTGGCAGGAACCTTGATGGGTTATTTGTTAGTACGGATATTGTCTGCGAATGGATTAACTTATTTTCAATATACTTTTCCTTTTATTCCATTACTGATTTACGGTGTCTGCTTAATAATAACACCTATTATAATTTCTGCTATCTGTCTAAAAATTCAATGCAGAAATTCGTTGGTGGAACGGATCAAAATGGCAGACTGATTTTGAAATGTCCGAGCGTTGTAACATTTCACCCCGATTTTCAATGAAATTTTTGGCCGCTGTAACATTTCGCGGACATTTGGGTTTTACAATACCCTTATCAACAAAAGTGAGGAGGCGACGCAATGGAACTGACCCCGACATTGATTTTGAATCTGGTGCTGCTGATCGTCCCGCCCGCTGTCCTTGTGCTGGTGTTCCGGCAATGGCTGGCCCGGCACATCCGCTGGACGGTTGCCTTGACTGCTCTCTGTGATGTTCTCCTGTTTTGGGATGAACTGTTCTACTATGAGAGCTTCGGCCTGTTCGCTGTGCTGATTCTGGTACAGTTGGCGGCCACCGGCGCAGCAGCGTTCAACATTTACAACAAACAAAGAAAGGATTGAATTTTATGAGCATTTTACAGACTATCGACCTGAAAAAGTATTACGGTACAGAGCCGAATATCACCCGCGCCCTTGACGGCGTGAACTTCTCTGTAAATGACGGCGAATTTGTGGCCGTTGTGGGAACCTCCGGCAGCGGCAAGTCCACCCTGCTTCACATGATGGGCGGGCTGGACACCCCTACTTCCGGCAATGTGATTGTCCGGGACAAAGAGCTGTCGAAAATGAACGACGAACAGCTTACCATCTTCCGCCGCCGCAACATCGGCTTTATCTTCCAGAACTATAACCTTGTTCCGATCCTGAATGTGTATGAGAACATCGTCCTGCCGGTGGAGCTGGACGGGGACACGGTGGATCAGAAGTTTTTGGACGAGATCGTTCACCTGCTGGGACTGGAAGATAAACTGAAAAATATGCCGAACAATCTTTCTGGCGGACAGCAGCAGCGTGTGGCTATCGCCCGGGCCTTGATCACCAAACCGGCTATTGTGCTGGCCGACGAGCCCACCGGCAACCTTGACAGCAAGACCAGCGCCGAGGTGCTGGGGCTTATCAAGCGCACCAGTGCGGAGTTCCGGCAAACTGTTGTGATGATTACGCACAATGACGACATTGCCCGCCTTGCAGATCGGATTGTCCGCATTGAGGACGGAAAGATTGTGGAGTAAGGAGGTGGCAGGCTATGACATGGCCTTTTGAAAATGATACCAGCGCCATAGTAAAGCGCATATCAAACCGCAGTATATCGGCAAATCGAAAAAGAAATATCTTTATTGTTTTGACGATTGCACTTGCCAGCGCATTGCTATCTGCTATTGTCCTCTATGGCTTTGGGGTTATGCAGGAAACGCAGAACCGCAACCAAAAAACAGCGCAGATTATGTATCATGCGATTTCTGAACAACAGGGACAGGAACTATACAAGCAAGAAGAAATTGCGTGGGTTGGGGAATTTTTTAACGCATTTTCTGAACAGGTAAACCATTCAACCGTGAATTTTACTTATGCAAATGCAGATATGCTAAAATCCCAAAGTATGCCCTATTCGGGAGATTTACCAGCTTCGGAGAATGAAATTGTAGTGCAAGAATCCTTTTTGGATAGTTTGGGCTATTCAAATGAATTGGGACAGACAATTCAAATCCCCTTTTCTGACGGCACTACCCATGATTTCAAATTGACGGGAATCTTAGATGTGAAAACCGGCGATATTGGGCGCTATACAGCCATTATATCGAAAGAATTAGTAAGACAGCAGTATGGCGACGGAGGCATGATTGATTATTACATTGGGCTGAAAGGCGCTCAAAATATGAGCGAGGAAGAAGCCACCAACTATGCAAACACTCTGGCGCAGCAATTAAAAATTTCCGATGATAATGTGATTGTCCGTTCCACATATTTTAACTTAAAGGACGAAAATCACGGAAGCGATATGCTGTTCTATTTCTTGATTGGTTTTGTAACTTTCATTGGTTCCGGCATTGTGATCTATTCGATTTTTTATATTTCAGTAGCAAGCAGTATCCGTAACTATGGACAGCTTCGCACAATCGGAACTACAAAACGACAGATCAAAAAGATGGTTTACCGCGAGGGGAAATTACTTGCTGCCATTGCTATCCCGATTGGTCTGGTTATTGGAAATGTGATTGGGTACTTCCTGATTCCTGCCGGTTGGTACTGGCTGACTACTTTATGTGTGACGGTCGGGGTTGGCCTTTTTGCATTTATTATTGTGATGATTGCCATTCATACTCCTGTAAAAAGAGCTGCGGCAGTATCTCCGCTGGAAGCATTGCGATATTCCGATTATCAGGGGAAAATGAAAGAAAGTTCCGTGTTGCACCGTAAAATAACGCCTGCTTCACTTGCTAAAATGAATCTGTCCAGACAAAAGGCAAAGTCCACTTTAACAATACTTTCTCTTTCACTCGGCGGAGTATTGGTTGTATTGATTTCGACAATGTTAGTTTCCTATGATGGCGTTGCAGAGGCAAGAGGCAGGGCTTTCCCTGTCGGTGAATTTAACATTCAGCTCAACGCAAATCAATCGTGGGACACTGCTGGTATTTCTTTGTCTGGATTGCAGCAAAAGAATTTTCTAAATGCCGATTTTATAAATGCAGTAGAATCTATTGATGGGGTTACAGGAATCAAGCACTGGTATTACACGGACGCAGAATATCGTGTAAATGGTAATTCTGGAAAATGGATTCAGGGCTTTTGCCGAGATGAACAGCAGAATTTGGAGAAAGAGCGAATTGCGGGAACGACTGATTATGATGAACTGGTGGCAGGCAATGGAATTGTCTTGCTTCAAGAGCGTGCCGATCTCTATGATATTGAGGCTGCGTTGGGTGATACCGTCGAAGTGGACTATAAAACCGAATCCGGCCAAATTCGCACAAAGGCCTATACCGTCATGGGCATTGTAAACGAATATTCTTACTCCGGCTTCTCAAAATGCTTTGCGCTTCCGGAGCAGTTTATGAATGAAGCGACCGGGATAGATTGCACAGGTACGATTTCCGTAATTACCGATATGGAAAAATATGATACGGTAGAAGCTGCATTAAATCAACTGATAGACGGAAATAGCGATTTGGTTATGGAAACCATAAAAGAAAGTATCACTTATTATAGCGGACTTCAACAACTTTCTTTCGGGGTATTGTTGATCGTGGCTGTTATTGTTGTGTGCTTTTCTTTAATCAACCTTGTCAATACGACAATCACAAACTTCTTATCCCGTAGGCAGGAAATTGGAATGTTACAGGCGATTGGTTTGAGTAAAAAGCAGCTTATCAAAATGCTGTGCTATGAGGGGTTAATGTATTCAGTTTTTGCTACGCTGGTAACATTGGTTTTGGGGACTGGACTGGGCTTCCTATCCGTACAGGTCGTTGTGAAAACGATGAATCCATACTTTTACTATTCATTTCCGTGGCTGATCGTATTGATATATTTAGCAATCCTGCTGATTGTGCTTCCAGATACGGAACGCCACATACATTTTCAGAGGGTCATTGCTAAGATATTTCTCCCAGAGAAATTCGCTTGCCGCCTGTTCCAGCTCCGGCTGTTTCCATCGGTTGGAGTGGAGGGCTTGCCGCAGCGGAGAAAGCCCGTATAAGTTCCAGTCTCTGTCCGTGTCACGCTCAAAGTTTATCAAAAAAGTTCCCAGCGGGCGTGTCATATCACAAAGCACCTCTGCGTTTTGGCTCCCGTTCAGACGGAAGCGGATCTGCTGTTCTTCCCCAATCAAAATCCGCTCTTTCATTTTCTTCCTGTCCAGCGTCAGGACAAACAAAATCCTCTCAAAACATGGCTCATGCCGTATAAACTGATTCTCCATCCCTATCCCCTGCCTTTGTTTATGGTAATTATATAATTCAGTTATATCCGTTACACTCATGGTATCGCAGAATCATTGTTTTGTCAAGGATAGTACGCTATGATGATTGCGGTTGGTAATTTCGTACCACAGTACTTTGACAAGTGAATGACCGTCCAAAAGGGATATGACCGGCAGGAGAAGTGACGCATTCGGCGCACCAATGCAGGGAAACACCGCAGGAATGGGGCAGGAAAACGGCTTTTGGGGAGAACGGCAGCAGGAAGCATTTTAACCTATTTGATTTATGGGAGGAACAGAATGAACGATAAAAAGAGATTGAACAGCTACGAGGATTTACCGCTGGTTCTGGATGTGGCGGACATTCAGCGGATTATGGGAATTTCAAGAGCGAGCGCCTATGAGCTGGTACACACACCCGGCTTTCCAGCGTTCCGCAGGGGCAGACTTATCAAGGTCAGCAAAATTGCTTTCTTTGAATGGATGGCAAAAGGCTCCGAAACCGTACCGGGAAGCGACAAATAAGCGTGAGGTATCATTCCCTGACTGCAATACTGCCGCACTTTCCAAAGGGGCATACAGAGGGAAAAAAACTTAAAAATGATACCGAGACGCTACATCAAAACAGCCTATCTGCGTACATCAGATAGAAACGGAGAAAGGAGCCGGTTATGGCAAGAATGAGCAACAAGCGACGGCTGGAATGGTCTTTCTTCTTAAATGACCGCAGCCGTATCACTTACAACGAACTGTGCCGGAAATGCCAGCACGAATGTAAACAGAGCTTCCGGGCGGTTGTGGTTGACTGCCCGAAGTATCTTTCCAAGCGTTCCAAGAAAAAGGACAAGACTGCCGGAAACGGCAAAATCCCTTAGGAACTAAGGGCGCACTTCTATACATAGTCTAAAGACCATGTATCGTGCGTCCTGCGGAGCTTACCTCTGCCGCTGATAAAATCAGCAATCCGAGGTCTGCGTTCGCTTCGCTCCGACAAGGTGGCTACACCCCCTTGCGCCGCTAAAGCGGCTATCCCCCTGTGTACCCGCCGCAAAGAGAAATCCGCTTTGCGGTTTTCCCTTTTCATCGGGTTTTATAGAAGCACTGACACACGGACTGTCTGCGGATGGTCTTTCTTTATCTTATAAGCAAAGGATGTGAGAACATGGAAAAATCTTTGGAACAGTTGAAGCAGGAATATGAAAAAACCACTGTCCTGCTGGAACGGGAAAAACGGAAAATGCAGCGTTTGAAAAACCGGCAGGCGTATCTGGAAAGCGGTTCCCGGAAACAGAGGACGCACCGGCTAATTACCCGTGGGGCAGCCGTTGAGAGCATTGCGCCACAGACAAAGGAGCTATCCGAAGCGGAATTTTATTCCCTCATGGAAAGCATTTTGAATCTGCCGCAGGCGGAGCATTTCATCCGGTCTGCCACAGAGAACCACGCCCGTATTTCCGGGCAGGAGAAAGGCGGTGACTAAGGATAGCACTTTATCATTTTTCAATCGCACAGATCAAGCGCAGCGCCGGTCAGAGCGCCATTGCAAGCGCAGCCTACCGAGCCGGGGAGCGTCTTTACAGCAGCTACTATGGAGAAGTCAGCGACTACACCAAAAAGGGCGGCGTGATCGCTTCGGAAATCATGCTGCCGCCCCATGCGCCGGAAATATATCTTGACCGGGCGACCCTCTGGAATGCTGTGGAGAGCTGCGAGAAACATCCAAAAGCACAGCTTGCCTATTCCTTTGATATTGCCATGCAGAATGAATTGACGCTGGAAGAAAACATGGAGCTGGCGAGGAAGTTCGTGCAGGAGCAGTTTGTGGCAAAAGGCATGATTGCCGATCTTGCTTTTCACAGCCCGGAGAAAGAGGACGGCGGCATCCCTAACCCGCATTTCCATGTGATGACAACCATGCGCCCTTTGAACCCGGATGGCACATGGGGACAAAAACAGCGGCGGGAATATCTTCTTGATGAAGATGGAAACCGAATCCGGGATAAAAACGGCGATTATATGTTTAACGCTGTCCATACAACAGACTGGCATGAGCCGGAAACGCTGGAACACTGGCGGGAGCAGTGGGCGGCTGCCGTTAATACAAAATTTGAGGAAAAAGGGCTGGATGTGCGTATCGACCACCGTTCCTATGTGCGGCAGGGGCTTGACCTGATACCTACTGTCCACGAGGGAGCTAATGTCCGGCAGATGGAAGCAAAGGGCATCCGCACCGAGAAAGGGGAACTGAACCGCTGGATTAAAGCCACCAACCGGCTCATGCAGGATGTGAGGAAGAAGATCAAAGCCCTGTTTGTCTGGATGGCAGAGGTAAAAGAAGAACTTTCCAAACCCCAGACACCGAGCCTTGCCGACCTGCTGATCGCTTATTACAACCAGCGCAACGCAGGGGCATGGAGCAATAAAGCCAGAACCGGAAACTTAAAGCAGTTTGCCGAAGCCGTCAATTATCTGACGGAAAACAAGCTGCTCACATTAGAGGATTTGCAGGAGCGTCTTTCCTCTGTCAGTGAAGAATTTGAAGCATTAAGCGGCTCCATGAAAAAGAAATCTGCCCGGATAAAGGAATTGCAGGAATTGATACGGGAGGGCGAGAATTACCAGCGGCTAAAACCTGTTCATACGGAATTGAACAATATCAAGTTTAAGAAACAGAGGGAGAAATTTGAAACATCCCACGATGCGGAGTTACGGCTGTTTTATGCCGCCCGCCGTATTCTGAAAGAAAAACTGGACGGAAAACCCATTGCCCTGAAAGCATGGAAACAGGAATACGCACAGTTAAAAACAGAGTATGCCGAACTGTCTCCGCAGCACAAGCCACTCCGGGAGGAAGTCATACGGCTACGGCAGGTGCAGAACGCCGTAGATACCGCACTGCGCCGGAGGGAGCAGCCACAGGAAGTACAGAGAAAGAAACATGAGATGGAGCTATGATATAACCGGCAGCTTTACCGCTACCGGTATTTTTATGGAGGGAGCATTTGAATGTATTTGAAGCGGTGAAACAGTCTGTTACCACCCGGCAGGCTGCTTCATTCTATGGAATCCGGGTGGGGAGAAACGGCATGGTCTGCTGTCCATTCCACAATGACCGCACGCCCAGCATGAAAGTGGACAGCCGCTTTTACTGCTTCGGCTGCGGGGCTTCCGGGGATGTGATCGACTTTGCCGCTTTGCTGCATGGATTGGGGAAACGGGAAGCTGCGGTCAGGCTTGCGGAGGACTTCGGCGTTTCCTATGAGAAATCCGGCAATGCGCCGCCAGATAGGAAGCGTCACAACAGGTCACAGCCCCGACAAAAATCAGCGGAGCAGAGATTTCAGGAAACGGAACGGTATTGTTTCCGGGTGCTATGCGATTATCTGCGCCTGCTGGAGCATTGGAAAACAGCATACGCCCCACAGCCGCAGGATGCCATCTGGCATCCTCTTTTTGTGGAAGCGTTGCAGAGGATAAGCTACACAGAATACCTTTTGGATATTTTGTTATACGGAGAAATAGAAGAAAAAGCGGCATTGATCGCCGCACAGGGAAAGGAGGTGCTGCGGCTTGAACAGCGAATTTCAGAGCTTGCCGCCGGAAACGCAGGAAGCGGTCAAAAGGACGATGGACACAATGGAACCGGCGCAGACACCGGCAGAAATCCGGGAGACATTAGAGGGGACGCAGAAAGGCGGCGTGAAGAACAGCATCCGAAACTGCCTGACGGTGTTCCAGCGTGACCCGCTGTTTCGTGGGGCGCTGCGCCTGAACCTTTTGACGGAGCAGATTGACATTGTGAAGCCGCTGGGCTGGGAGCGCACCAGTACCACGCTGACCGACATGGACATGAACTACCTGCTTTTGTATCTGGAAGAAAATTACGGGCTTACCAGCGAGAAAAAGGTGCAGAGCGCCATCAAGATTGTTGCCAATGAAAACCGCTACCATCCGGTCAGGGATTACCTGAACAACCTGCAATGGGACGGCACAGAGCGCATCCGTTACGCCCTGCATCACTTTCTGGGAGCCGATACGGACGAATACACTTATGAAGCCTTGAAACTGTTCCTGATGGGAGCCATCCGGCGGGTATTCAGACCGGGGAGCAAGTTTGAGGTCATGCTCTGTCTGGTTGGTGGTCAGGGAGCCGGGAAATCTACCTTTTTCCGGCTGCTGGCAGGCAGGGACGAATGGTTTTCAGACGATTTGAAGAAGCTGGACGATGAAAATGTGTACCGCAAGCTGCAAGGGCATTGGATTATCGAGATGTCGGAGATGATCGCCACAGCCAACGCCAAGAGTATTGAGGAAATCAAGTCATTCTTAAGCCGCCAGAAAGAAACCTACAAAGTGCCGTATGAGACACATCCGGCAGACCGGCTGCGGCAATGTGTATTTGGAGGGACGACCAACCGGCAGGACTTTTTGCCCCGTGACCGCACCGGCAACCGGCGCTTTCTCCCCGTGACGGTGTACCCGGAACGGGCGGAGGTTCACATACTGGACGATGAAGCGGCGGCGAGGGCGTATATCGAACAGATGTGGGCGGAAGCCATGACGGTTTACCGCAGTGGGAAGTATAAGCTGTCATTCAGCATAGAAATGAACCGATACCTGAACGCCCATCAGCAGGACTTCATGCAGGAGGACACACAGGCTGGCATGATCTACGCCTATTTGGAGGACTACACCGGCGACAGGGTATGCTCCAAGCAGCTTTATGAGGAAGCGCTGGGGAACTTAAATTCCCCGGCAGACTGGGAGACACGGGCAATCTGCGAGATTATGAATACCGGCATTGCGGGCGGCATCATACAGGGCTGGGCAGCCTACAAAAGCCCGAAGCGGTATAAGAAATACGGTTCTCAAAAAGGCTGGGAGCGTGTCAACCAAGACTCCGCCGGAGGGGGACGGTTTTCAGGAAATCACGGAAGAAGAAGCCCGGCAAATGGAACTGCCATTCTGAAAAGCCACCGGTTGACAGTTTGGTTGACGCTTTGGTTGACAGCCGGTTGACGGGGAAAAGCCTGATATTTGGGGCATTTCTCTCCTTTGTCAACCATGTCAACCAAGAAATCAAAGAAAAAGTAAAAAGTAATCATAGAGCGCCTATGGATTGTTTTCAAAGTCTTTTCTGCCGGTTGACACGGTTTGGTTGACACGGAGACAGTCTGCGGCTGTACACCTGCCTGACATTCCCTTGTCGGGCATATTTCATTTATGGAGGTAACTGCCTATGGCAAAAAGCAAAAACGAGAGCAATAACAAAAACAGCGGCACCCTGCTTACCGAAAAAGACGGCACCCAGTATTTTGTCATGGGGAAAGTCCGTATCAAGGTATCGGAGCATTTCGCACAGGATGGGAAGCCGCTTGACAGTCTGCTGGAAGATGTGATCCAGCACGCTGCCGCCGCTTCCTGAAAAAATACGGAATAACGACTGTCAATCAGCCCACGCTTATGATATACTTGTACCAGCGAGTATTGTATAAGCGTGGGTTGTTTCTTTTAGAAGGAGGATTTTTAACCGTGAAACAACCATACAATACAACGATTTATAACACTGCACTATATTTGAGATTGAGCCGTGACGATGAATTACAGGGGGAAAGCGGCAGTATCCAGACCCAGCGCATGATGCTTAGGCAGTATGCCGCAGAGCATGGGCTGACCGTTGTAGACGAGTACATTGACGACGGATGGAGCGGGACAAATTTCGAGCGTCCAAGTTTCCAAAGGATGATTGATGACATCGAGGACGGGAAAATCAACTGCGTTGTCACAAAGGACTTATCCCGTCTGGGAAGAAACTATATCCTGACCGGTCAGTACACGGAAATCTATTTCCCCAGCAAGGGAGTACGCTACATTGCCATCAATGACAATGTGGACACCATCAACGGAGAAAGCGAGCTTGCCCCGTTCTTAAACATCCTGAATGAAATGCACGCCCGACAGACCAGCAAAAAGGTCAAGGCTGCCATGCACACAAGATTTGCCAATGGCGCACACTATGGAGCCTATGCACCGCTGGGCTATGTAAAAGACCCGGACAAAAAAGGTCATCTTCTGATCGACCCGGAAACACGCTGGATTGTAGAGAAGATTTTTGACCTTGCTGTACACGGGCGTGGAGCCGCCAGCATTACACGGATTCTGGTGGAGGAAAAAGTACCTACCCCCGGCTGGCTGAACTATGAAAGATACGGGACTTTCGCCAATATCTACGCCGGTGCGCCCGCAGAAAAAGCCTATGCGTGGACGATAGCACAGGTCAAGAGCATTTTGAAAGAGGAAACCTACATCGGTCACAGCATTCACAACAAGCAGAGCAACATTTCATTCAAGAACAAGAAAAAGGTGCGGAAGCCGCAGGAAGAATGGTATCGTGTGGAAAATACCCACGAAGCCATCATTTCTGAAGAAGTGTTCCAAAAAGTTCAGGAGCTGATTGCAAGCAGACGCAGGAAACGCAGAAACGGTACGACACAGATTTTCGCAGGATTGATAAAATGTGCAGACTGCGGATGGTCTTTAGCCTATGGGGAAAACAAGCAGAACAAGAACCCATACGGGTACTACCATTGCAGCAAGAACGGGCAGGGATTACGCCAGTGTTCCATGCACTATATCCGCTATGATGTACTGTATGCCTATGTGCTTGCAAGACTGCAATACTGGTCTATGCTGGCACAGAAAGACGAGGACAAGCTGCTGAAACGGCTGCTCAATGCCAGCGACAGGGAAAGAAACTCTGCGAAGAAAAAGCAGGCTGCGGAGCTGAAAAAGGCAGAGAAGCGTAAAGCCGAGGTTGACGGGCTGTTTGCTAAAATGTATGAGGACTGGTCTGCCGGACGCATAACCGAGTATAACTTCAATATGCTGTCCGAGAAGTACCAGAACGAGCAAAAGGAGCTTGAAACAAAAATAAGACAGCTTCACGAAACGATGGAAGCCGCCGTACAGACCGCAGCGGATGCTGAAAAGTGGATTGCCCTGATGAAACAGTATGTCAACCCTGTGGAGCTGACCGCCGAACTTCTGAACACTCTAATTTTCAGGATTTGATGCAAGTGCGTGATATGAATCTATGTGTATTGGCAAAAGAAATGCGGAATATCGTACTCCACGATTCAAACCACCGCCCGTCGGGGAGGGCAGTTAAGCGTAGAGACGATAGAAAGAATTTGTCAGGGTTTAGGAATTACATTAAAAGACTTCTTCGATTCCTCCTACCTGTAAATATAGGGGCAGCAAAAAAGCCGTTCGCCACGCTGGAAAATCTGCATGGTGAACAGCTTTAATACTGCTTCTATTTATCCTTTGGTAATCTCCAGATAAACACTAATCTCCATGATTGTTACCATTGAAGGAATACATTTGCGACGATCTTCGGGCATACCGAATAAGATTTGCATTGGCAGTTAAAAACGACTCATGTTACCTATTGCAATTCTGACTATTTGGAAATATACTTGTAAGTATCAAATTATTTCACTTTATGGGAGGAAATTATTATGGCAAGACCCAAGGGAAGCAAGAATAAGGCTCGTACTGTAAAGGCCAGCGTTGATTATGCAGCCGTCGTTGCAGAAAAGACCGCTGAAAAGGAAAAAATCGAATCTGAGGTTGCTGCGCTGACTGCAAATCTCGATGATCTGAAAACGCAGATGAAAGCCAAGAAAGCAGAATTGAAAGCCGTCACCAAGGAACTTACCAAAGCTGAAAACAAAAAAGCTGCCGCCGAAGCAAAGGCAATGGAAGAAGCAAAGAAAAGCGAAGCAGAAGATGTGCTGAAGAAGCTGCTTGCCAGCGGTATGTCCGCTGATGAAATTGTTGCCAAACTCCAGTAAATTTTTATGGAAGCCAGCAAGCGAATCTGTCCGAACTGCGGACGTAAAATGAAGCAGCAGTTCATTGGCCTGTTCCACTGCAAATGTGGGGACGAGCTGGCGGCGTGACATAGGATTTTTTGAGCGAATTCCAGATATGGTGTTCTCACTGGAACGCAAAAAGGTCGGAAATAAAATCAAACAGTTGCCGACGATACGCCATAAGTAAAAAAAAGACCATCAGCCGTTTTTCTGGCTGGTGGCCTTTTTGCGCTCAATGCTCTGTAATGCCGAGATATTGGTCGATCTCCATGATGCCCTCCCCGCTGATTTCCACCAGATCTTCAAAGGGCACCACGGTGTCGCCCACTTGCAAGGTGCGGAACACCGGGTCGATGCGGTCTGCTTTTCCGGTCAGTGTGATGTAGTTACCCACTGCTGGAACCTCCGGGTGGGCGGTGTCCTCCTTGAAGTAGCGCACCGTGATGGTCATGCCCTTGGTGACCTGCATCAACCGGTCGGACAGAGCCGACATTTCTTCCTCGGTCAGAATGCGCTTGGGCACACGCTCGGTGCGCTGCTTTTCTGCGCAAGCTGCTCATCATAACCACGCAAGGCTGCAAAGGGAGAGAAGATCTTTGCCCGGTTCTGTAAAGTCATGCGGGGGTGCTTGCGAAGGGATTCTTCGGTCTGGGGGCGTTCCATCTCTATGATGTCCCCATACTTTTGGGCAGTCTCTTGTCCGATCTTGCTATTTTTGTAGTTTTCCATCCGAACCTCCCGCGCTGTGCCCGCCGATCTGCGCGTTACGCTGGCGCATGGTGGCACCTTCCTCGTAGCTGCTGGCTTTCAGTACGGCATTTTTGCCGTACTTGTTCTTGATGCCAAGCATGGCTTGCTGGAGTTTTTTCTCCTTTTCCAGCTTCTTGGTGTCCGTAAAAAAGTCCACCTGATAGATGCCCTCGTCCGGGGTGACCCTGTTGGCATTGAGGGTGATGCGCCGCACCGTCAGCGCAGGGTTAGTAATGCGCTCAAACAGCTTTGCGCTTTCGTTGATGATGGTGCTGCCTAGATTGGTAGGGGCATCGAACCGGACAGTGCCGTGTGCCGCTTGGGGATGATTCTGCCGTAGCGGTCGGTCTGGGTCAGATCACGGTAGCCGCCCTTGTCCACGTTCTCCCGGTCGTAGCCTATCTCCAAAGTGATGGATTCCGTCACCAGCTTCTTTTCGGTAAGCCGAAACATTAGAATCTCTGCCATCTCCCGGACAATGAGTTTTGCTTTATCACACGGATAAGGGTAGATAGCACCTGCCCCTCACTGATGCTGTTGGTGCTGGGCTTGTAGCTTTTGATCTGCTCCATGCCGCAGGGTTCGCAGCCCCATGCGTGGTCGATGAGAATTTCTGCATCCACGCCGAAAATCTCATACAGCCGATCTTCCCCGTGGATGGAGAACCGTGCCAAGTCCCCCATGGTGTAGATGCCATGAGCTTCCAGCCGCTTGACGGTTCCGGGACCGGTCATCCAGAAATCCGTCAGCGGTCTGTGGTTCCACAGCAGATACCGATAGGACCGCTCTCCAGTTCCGCAATGCGGACACCATCTTTGTCTGCCGGGATGTGCTTTGCCACAATGTCCATGGCCAGCTTTGCAAGGTAGAGGTTAGTGCCGATGCCTGCCGTTGCGGTGATGCCGGTGTTGTACAACACCTCCCGCACCATGGTCATGGCAAGTTCATGGGCGCTCATGTGATAATAAGGCAGATAGCCCGTCACATCAATGAAAACCTCGTCGATGGAGTAGGGGTAAATGTCTGCCGGGGACACATATTTGAGGTAGGTCTTGTAGATCTGGGTGGACACATCCAGATACCGCTGCATCCGGGGCGGCGCAACGATGTAGCTCAGCCCTAGCGCAGGGTCTGCGTTCAGGGCGTTGGCATCGAAAGAGGTGCTGGCAAAGTGATATTTTCCATCCTCTCCCCGGACTGCCTTTTTCTGCCGGATGGCGGTCTGCAGCCGCTGGGCGTTGACCTCTTTCACCCGCTGAACGGCTTCAAACAGCCGTGCTCTGCCGGGTATCTTGTAGGCTTTCAGGGAGGGCGACACCGCAAGGCAGATGGTCTTTTCGGTGCGGGAGGCGTCCGCCACCACCAGATTCGTGGTCAGAGGGTCCAGATGACGGTCTACACACTCTACCGAGGCATAGAAACTTTTCAGGTCGATTGCCAGATAGGTGCGCTGTGCTATCATACTTCAGCCCTCCTTTGTATAAGACACAACCATTTATCTTATTATAATAAATCTTTACGCTGTTTTCAAGAGAAAGCACAACAATTGTTACGATGCAAAAAAAATACAGCTATATTTCAGTGTGAAGCCTGAATATAGCTGTATATTTTTTTCTTTATGGATGATTTAATTGTTCTCCTCAAAGTTCTCGACTTGCTCCATGACCTTTTTGAAAACTTCGGGGCTGTACTGTGGAGGATAGCCGTTTTTTTACAAGGCAGATCTTGATCTCCAGCTTCAACTGATTGCGGACGTTCTGATTGTTCAGCCAGTCAGCAAACGAAGATTTGGTGTCGATAATCTCTTTGACCTTTTGCGCCAGAGCCTTGCACTTGTCGTTGATGACAGCACCATCAACCTCTTTATCGGTTCCGTATTCAAAATCATACTAGTCCCGCAGGGCAAGGAGAATAAAGATAAAGAAAGGAATTTTTTTGTTTAACTATTCTCACTATTATTTGATTTAGTGATTTTTTTCTTCTTTGGAGAAACCAGTTTGTGACCGGAATAAATGGACATACCCATACAAAGCAATGAAGAATAGGCAAAGTATTTATGCGCAGTCATAGATTTTTTGATTCCAGAATAAATGCATCCCAACATACAGAAAAGTGCGCCTAAGGACCAGTATTTATGTGATTTCATGATTTGATAACTCCTTTGATTTAACTAATCCAATTATAACGGCTTTTTACGAAAATGCAAGCATTACCGGGAACGCTTGCATGTGGATGCTGTGACTGCCGCTACGGTCATGATCGGTGGGCATTACGAACAAGGCTCACATGTAGCATTCGACTCCGAATATCAGCCGGCACACATATGAGGACGGAAAATGTAGCAGCTTTTGAAAAAAATTGCTTTTTTCTGCTCAAAGTGCTATAATCGGAATATACCGAATACAAAGGGAGGAAAGCTCCCATGCCAAGACCGCCACGGTGCCGTCGAATTTGTGGCGTACCACAGGTCGATACATTCTGTCCCAACGGGTGCGAGAATACCGAGCCGATCCTGCTGACGCTGGACGAATACGAGGTCATTCGGCTGGTTGACTTGGAGCAGCAAACCCACGAGCAGTGTGCCGCTCAAATGGACATTTCCCGCTCTACCGTGCAGGAGATTTACGAAAGCGCACGGAGCAAGATCGCAGCGTATCTTGTCCACGGGAAACCGCTGCACATCACCGGGGGAAACTACCGCATCTGCGGAGGACAGGAGGCAGCTCACTGCGGCCGTTGCTGCCGGATGCAGAGAGCCAACATGGAAAAATCAGGCAAAACTTGCAAAGGAGATTCCATTATGAAAATTGCAGTTACCTATGAAAACGGTCAAATCTTTCAGCATTTCGGTCACACCGAACAGTTCAAGCTTTATGAAGCAGCAGACGGCAAAATCACTCATGCGGAAGTCGTTGATACCAACGGCAGTGGTCACGGCGCACTGGCAGGCTTTCTAATGCAGCACGGTGTGGACACTTTGGTTTGCGGAGGCATCGGCGGCGGTGCGCAGGCAGCACTCGCCGAAGCGGGCATCAAGCTCTACGGCGGTGTCAGCGGGGACGCTGACGCGGCGGTGAGCGCATTGCTCAACGGAAGTTTGGGCTACGATCCCAATGTTCACTGTGACCACCATGACCATGAGCACGGCGAGGCTGGTCACTCCTGCGGTGACCACGGCTGCGGCAAGCATAGCTGCCATTGATATGGAACGCACACTGACACAACTTCCGTTCTGGTCATCCTTGACCGAAAGCGAAATGGACACGCTACGCCGAAGCGCCTTTGTCCGTCATTATAAAAAAGGTGCGTTCGTTCACAGCAGCGACAATGAATGTCTCGGAATGCTGTTTGTTCTTTCCGGCGAGATTCGCACCTATCTTCTCTCCGAGGAGGGGCGGGAGGTAACGCTGTTCCGTCTGTATCCGGGCGAACTATGTGTGCTTTCTGCCTCCTGTGTGATCAGTCAAATCACCTTTGATACGCAAATGACTGCCGGAATGGATACGGACGTGGATTTCTATGCGGACTGGTGCGGACCGTGCAAAATGCTCTCTCCCATACTGCATGAGCTTGCCGAAGAAAAAAGCGGTGCGCTCAAGGTGGGCAAGGTCAATGTGGACGAGCAGATGGAGCTGGCAATGCATTTTCAGGTGTCCAGTATCCCGATGCTGGTCGTATTCAAGGATGGAAAGGCCGTTGCCAAATCGCTCGGCTATCGGCCGAAATCGGAAATTGCCGCAATGGTGGAGGGCGTGAAATGAAGGTCGTAATTGTAGGCGGCGTGGCGGGCGGTGCTTCTGCTGCTGCCCGCATCCGCCGTTGGATGAACACGCGCAGATCATCATGATCGAGCGTAGCGGCTATGTGTCCTATGCCAACTGCGGCCTGCCGTATTATGTGGGGTGGTGTGATCAAGGAGCAGGAAGAATTGACGTTGCAAACTCCGGAGAGCTTCTGGGACCGCTTTCGCATCGATGTACGGGTACGGCAGGAAGTAACTGCAATCAATCCCGCAGAAAAAACCGTCACGGTGCGCACACTGGACAGCGGGAAGATCTATACGGAAACCTATCGGCGCAAAGCCGACGGTTCCTGCGCTTTCCGGCGTCAGCAGTGAGCGTGTTTTCACACTGCGCACAGTGGAGGACACCCTCCGCATCAGGCGCTTTGTAGAGGATCAGAAGCCGAAAAGCGCTGTTTTGGCTGGCGGCGGCTTTATCGGTCTGGAAATGGCGGAAAACCTTACAGAAATGGGCGTTTCTGTCACCATCGTCCAACGTCCAAATCAGCTATTAGCACCACTGGATGCGGACATGGCGAGCTTTGTCCATGCGGAAATGCGCAGACACGGCGTGACTCTGCGGTTGGGGAAACCGTCACCGGATTCCGACAGGACGGAGATTCCGTGCTGACTCTGTTGGAGAGTAGTGAGCCGCTGAGCTCCGACATGGTGCTGTTGGCCATCGGCGTCACGCCGGACACCCATCTGGCAAAAGATGTCGGTCTTGAGCTTGGTATTCGTGGCAGCATCGCTGTCAACGAACGGATGGAAACCTCCGTGCCGGACATCTATGCTGTGGGCGATGCCGTAGAGGTCGCCCATTTTGTAACCGGGCAGAAAGCGTTGATTTCGCTGGCGGGGCCTGCCAACAAGCAGGGACGCATTGCCGCTGACAATATCTGCGGCGGCAACAGCCGCTTTCACGGCTCTCAGGGTTCGTCTGTTCTGAAATTGTTTAGCTTGACCGCGGCCTCCACGGGGATTAACGAAAAGGCAGCGCAGGCAGCAGGGATCGCTTACGGCAAAGTCGTGCTTTTCCCAGCATCCCACGCTGCCTATTACCCCGGCGCGCAGTCTATGGCAATGAAGGTACTGTATGAAAAGGAAAGCCTGCGGCTGCTGGGTGCGCAGATCGTTGGCGGCGAGGGCGTGGACAAGCGTATTGATGTACTGGCAACGGCCATTCGCGCAAAAATGAAAGCTTTGGAACTGACGGAACTTGACCTTTCCTATGCGCCGCCCTATTCCTCTGCCAAGGATCCGGTCAATATGGCCGGTTTTATGATCGAGGATTTGGAGAGCGGGATAGTGCAGCAGTTCCATTGGAATGAGGTTGAAGACTTGCTTTGCGATGGTAGTGCGACGCTGCTGGACGTCCGCACGGAAGGCGAATATCGGCGTGGGCACTTGAATGGATTCCGCAATATTCCGCTGGACGATCTGCGGGAGCATTTGGACGAGTTAGAGGGGGACAAGCCTGTCTATGTGAATTGCCAGACAGGGCTTCGCAGTTATCTGGCCTGCCGGCTTTTGACGCAGTATGGTTTTAGCTGTACTCATCTTTCCGGCGGATACAGCTTTTATCAGGTCGTAACACAAGAGCGGCAGACAGCGCGCAGCGCCTATCCCTGCGGAATGGAGAAGCTATGAGTGAAAATTTATTTGGTTTGACGGTTGCGGCAGATAAAGGCTTGGATGACCTGCAATGCCAGCGCCTTTTAAGTGAAAATCGCAGGTATCAGGAAGTCATGCTGCAATACCGATGTGCGCTGAAAAGCAGGTTGGAAATTCTGAACGAAGAGTTTTCATTGCAGCATGACCGCAATCCGATAGAAAGTATGAAAAGTCGCTTGAAGTCACCGTCCAGCATTATGAATAAGATGCAGAAGCGCGGACTTCCTCTGGATTTTCCGACCATGCAGGCAAATATCATGGATGTTGCCGGTGTGCGTGTGATCTGCTCTTTCGAGGAGGATGTGTTCTTTTTTGGCAAAGTGCCTAAAAGAACAGTCTGACATTGAAATTATCACAGAGAAAGATTATATTTCACACCCGAAGCCAAATGGCTATCGCAGTCTGCACCTGACGATCCGGTTGCCGGTATTCTTTGCAGAAAAAGAGATCCATGTACCGGTGGAGATACAACTCCGTACAATCGCTATGGACTTCTGGGCAAG